>Ga0315542_1000107_pt1 | contig 42076 bp, 34 predicted proteins | sample SalMarSW160120MG_FD_202541 | JGI IMG/M metagenome (GOLD analysis project Ga0315542, IMG submission 202541) | Salt marsh sediment microbial communities from the Plum Island Ecosystem LTER, Massachusetts, United States - Salt Marsh Sediment SW1601-20 ...
ATATTATTCAGCGTACTGCGATTCATGTTGATGACGTCTTCGTCGATTGTCGGATTTACATCGTACATTTTCTCTTCCATTGAACCGCCGTGGATATTATAGGCGCGCCTGGTAAAGTTAATGCTGTTTTGGATATAGGGTTTTTCCAAGGTAATCTCATTGGGTTTTACCACCAGGCTTTCCATGAGTGCCGGGATGATGAAATTAAAGGTGATAAGCAGGGCAAAAACAGCCGCCGGAAAAATAAAAACGCGCGGGGCAAACATCTCCCGGCCGTGCACCTGGCTGAAGCGCTTTTTTATCAGAAGCCGCCGCAACCGGGGGAGGAAAAGGCAGAGAAAAAGCAGCAGCCCCAGCCCGATGTATACGATTATGGTTACCGCCAACCCCAGGACCCGGAAGTTGTTATCAACGTAATCCACCCCGCTTAACACACCGTGCCTACCCAGCATCAGTTTGAAGATGTTCAGATAGGAAAAGGCCGCGTAAATAAAAAACACCAGGGCAAACAGAAACAGCCACTGAAATTTGAGATGTGTGGCTTTTTGTTTGAAGGTCTCGGACCGCAGGTAATCCTTTTCCATAATCTGTCTGGTGACAAAAAGAGGCACGAGGTTTATGATGAGGGCCGTTATGATGAGCCACAGTACCCAGTGCAGCACCATGGTATAGAACGGCAGGCTGAACATATAAAATCCGATCGACATATGCCAAAGCGGGTCTGTTACCTGTCCCGGTACCTGGTTGGCAAAAAGCAGATATTTATACCACAATCCGCTTGCCGCAATACCGTGGAAGATGGCGATGATAAAAACCCCGCCAAGGTAGGCGCCCTTGTAACGGGGCGCGGACAGTTTTCTGATGGAGTAGCGTAGATTGGCATAGAGGAAAACGAAGGCAACTGCAAATCCTACACCAAACAACGCGGTCTGGGCAAAAATAAAGGTAAGAAATCTTCGTTCAAATCCCAGATTGATAAACCAGAGAATATCCGTATAGTAATACAGGAATACATTCAGGATAACAAGCAGGGCGATATCAAGCAGAAAGATAATAACCCCAATCTTTACCCGGCGGGAGATCCGGTTTTTTTCCAGTTTCTTAATTTTTGTGAAGGTGATAATAAGCGGTAGGGCGCCCAGTAGAACCCAGATGAACCCCAAAAAACTAAACATGCATTTTCCTCCTTTAGGCCGACAACTTCCCGTTCGGCAGCGTTATCCGGACACTGGTCCCCTGGCCCTTTTGGCTGCTGATGCCTATTGTCCCTCCGTGTAGATTAATAAGCTCCCGGCTGATAGTAAGCCCCAGTCCGGTGCCTTTGGACTTTCTGGTGAAGAAGGGCAAAAAAACCTCATCCAAATCAAAACTGTCTATGCCTTCACCATTATCCGAAACGGAAAGCACTATCATATCCGGGGGAACCTGCTCCCCTTTGATTATGATCTCTCCGGCCTTATTTTGCAAGGCCCCACAGGCATTATCCAGCACATTCGTCAGCACCTCCCGGATTTGAAAAGGATCAAGGGTAAAGTGTACATCGCTTAATCCTGAAAGCTCTGTTTTTATTTTTATACCGGAACTGCAATGTTGTACGCCAAAGGTTGTGATGCACTCTGTTAGAAAATTATAAAGATGGATTTTTTTCATGACAGGTTTTTTTATGCGTGAGTAGGCTAAAAGATTGTTTATGATACGCTCGCTCTCTTCTATTTTTTTTTCTATGTTATCAAGGTGTTTTTGCAGGTTGCCCTGCTTGTTTTTCCTTCGTACATTATAAAGCGCCGTCCGAATTACCCCCAGTGGATTGCGCAGTTCGTGGGCCACGATAGCGGCCAGGGTTTCGATAGTTCTGAAATACCCCGGTTCTTCCCGTCTAACCCGCGCAAGCGGCCCGGATTTTTTTGTCCATGTTATGAGAACAGCGGTAGTGACGCTGTCTTTTTGTACGGGAACAGCATAGAAGGTGAAGGCCGATTGTTTGATTTTTGCATTCTCAAAACGATATGCGGTTTGGTTTACAGCGGTTCCCCTAAGCGTCTTTTCGAAAATTGTACTTATCCTCTGTACAAGAACGGACAGGGAGGTATCCGCCTGGTTGTTTTCCGCAGTCTGACGTATATCAAGTCTTGAGGCGGGAAATCCGAGATTCTTGGCGGCTGCGGTGTTCATCTTGCGGATACTTCCGTCCACACCGCATAATACGGCGGGTGCGTTTATCAAATCCACGAGGACAGCGAAAATACCGTTAAGATCTTCCTTATTATCAATAATCGCATTAGTCGGCAGGCTCATTTTGGTACGGGTATTTTTTTATTACGGTAACTCGTAGGGGTGTATCCGGTTATTCGCTTGAATATGCGGATAAAGGATTCAACATTCATATAGCCTATTCTGTCTGAAATCTGATTTATATTCAGATCGGTTCCCTGAAGCAGTTCCTTGGCCCGGGTTACCTTTAACTCCAGTTTGTATTCATTGAATCCCACGCCGGTATGTTCCTTAAAAATCCGGGAAATGTATTTTGGACTTAAACATACGATTTCAGATGCCTGTTTCAAACTGATGTTTTTGTGGAAGTTTTTTTCAATCGCATACTTGATTTTATTGATCACCCCTGCCACATACTTTTGTTTTGTGCCTAATAATTTCTTGATTCGCTGCAAGGCGCTTTGAATCTGAAGCGGCTTTTCCAGAAAATCATCAGCATGCGCGCGCAGCGATTCGATAATGATTTCCTTGGTGCCGTAACCGGTCAGCATGACAATCAGCACTGACGGGCTGATTGATTTTATTTTACTCAATACTTCCGTGCCCTGCATGCCGGGCATTTTAATATCCAGAAGTACGAGGTCCACAATATTGGGCTGACTTAAGATCTCAAGCGCCTGTTCCCCTCCCGCCGCCTCAAAAACCTCGTATTTGTCTTCCAGGACCTCCCTGAACTCACTCCTGAATATTCTATCGTCATCCACAATCAAAATCGTATACGGCATCTGACCTTATGGTACTTATAATACCGGGTCTGTTCAAGCTCCCGCCGCAGGGAGTGGGAAAAAAATCAATAGAAAAGGGAATCAGGTGTGTTCCCCGGATATACCTTTTTGGAATTCGTTCTTCTCCAGAAATGCCCTGACCTTGGGCAGATGCCCGCCGTACTCTTTTTGAATAAAGTCCAAAAGCTTTTCCCGTACATTGCAGCGCAGGTCCCAGCACTGACCCGCGTCCGTCGCGCTTACCAGGGCACGCAGCTCTACCGTTTTTTCTTTGGCCGCGGTAACCTGCAGCACACAGACCTTCTTATCCCAAATCTCGGAGGCTTCGCAGACCTCCCGCAGTTTTCGGCGCACCGCTTCAAGCGGGATGGTATAATCACAATAAAGATAAACGGTGCCGATGATCTCGGCCGAAACCCTGGTCCAGTTCTGAAAAGGATGATCGATGAAATAGGTGATGGGAACGACCAGCCGCCGTAAATCCCATATCTTCACCACAACATAGGTCAGGGTGATCTCTTCGATCCGGCCCCATTCGTTTTCCACAATCACCACGTCATCAATACGAATGGGCTGGGTGAAGGCAAGCTGGAACCCCGCCACAAGCGTGGAAAGTGTTTTCTGTGCGGCGAAACCCAGGATCAGGCCGACAATACCGGCCGAGGCAAGGAGGGTGGTTCCCAGTTGTCTTATCGCCTCAAAACGCATCAGGATTACCGCGATGGTAATAATATAGATGATTATACTGACAATCCTCTTTAACACCTGCATCTGGGTCTGTATTTTCCTGGCATGTAGGTTGTCCTTAACATCCACGCGGTACCTCTGCTTCATACTGTCGGTTAAAATGGAGGTCACTTTTGTCAGAATCCAGGCGAAGGCGATGATGAATAAGATAATAAACAATTCGCGGATTACATCCATGGCCTGTTTGTTTATATGTACATAGGGAAGTACAAGATTGAAAAGTACAACCGGTAACAGCAGTTTCAGCGGACCCTTCATGTGTCTGACTATGATATTGTCGATATTCGTCTCGGTTTTCCGGGTAAAAAGCTTGATGAGCAAGACAATGAGATAATGCAGTAGAAAACCGACAATAAAGGAACCGGCGAGCAGGCTGCCGAAAATAACATATTGAAGCCAGTTGTTTAAAATTTCCTCGATCATAAAGTGCCTCCTTTGAATTATATACCAATATTCTATGCCGGATTATGGTTGTCTTCAAGCGCAGGGTCGGCGTATCCAATGAGTTTACGGCAATTTCTTTAGTTTGACAGGGTAAAAAAAACCATCTATACTAAAGATCAAATGGAGATTTACAAAGGTATTTCGGTTTCACCGGGTATAGTGGAAGGAAAAGTCTATCTATTTAAGGAAGAAAAACTTTCCGTTCCCAAGTATACCATCAGTGCAGGCCAAGTTAAAGGAGAACTAGAGCGTTTTTTCGCGGCCGTGGAGAATGCAATCGGTGAAATACTTCATATGAAAAAAAAATATGCCCCCCAAATGGCCGACGAAGAAAAGAAACTGCTTGATTCCCATGTTCTCATGTTGAACGATCCGGTATTCAAAGAGGATATAGGGAAAAAAGTAAAAGAAAAAAAATTGAATGTGGAGTGGATCTTGCTGCAGGTCATAGAGACCATCATTGAAAAGGTCAACTCTTCGTCCGACAGCTATCTGAAAGAGCGTTCCACTGATATTCACGACGTCTCCCAACGCGTGATGCGTCACCTATTATTACATGAGCGCATCTCTTTGGCCGATCTGTCCGAAGAGGTAATTATTGTGGCGCACAACCTGCTGCCCTCCGACGCCATCAGTATGAACAAATCAATGGTCAAGGCAATCGCCCTTGATCTGGGGAGTAAAACATCACACACGGCCATTATCGCCAAGTCTTTCGCCATTCCCGCGGTTTTGGGACTCTCTAATGTCAGTCAGAGTGTGGCGGACGGTGATACCATTATTGTAGACGGAAACCAGGGCGTGGTGATTGTCAATCCGGATAAAAAAACAACGCGTGAATATAAAAGCTCACAGGTAAAATGGCAGAAGCATGAACAGGATCTCCTGATATTAAACCGGATGAAACCGGAAACCACGGACAAGCGTGTTATCAGCCTGGAGGCAAATATCGAGGTAACAGCGGAAGTGGAGGCCGTACTGGCCCACGGGGCGGACGGTATCGGGCTTTTTCGCTCGGAATTCCTTTATATGACGCCGAACAGTTTCCCCAGTGAGGAAGAACAGCTTCGAACCTACCGTACCGTGCTCGAGACAATGAAGGGAAGAAGTGTCACCATTCGTACCCTGGATCTGGGGGGAGAAAAGGTGATGCCGGGATTTGATGTGGGGGCAGAGGACAATCCGATTCTGGGTTGGCGTGCGGTCCGTTTTTGCCTGGCCAAGCCCGAAATATTCAAGGCGCAGCTGCGGGCCATGCTGCGGGCCTCGGTGTACGGAAATTTAAAGATAATGTTCCCCATGATCTCCGGTATTGAGGAACTCTTGAAAACACTGGATATCTGGCACCAGTTGAAAAAGGAGCTGAGAAGCGCGAAGATCCCCTTTAAAGAGGACATTCCCGTAGGGGTCATGATCGAGGTACCTTCGGCAGCGCTGATTTCGGAAATCCTGGCGCAAAAGGTTGATTTTTTTTCTATCGGAACAAACGACCTTATCCAATATACCATCGCGGTGGACAGGAACAATGAGAGGATCGCCTACCTTTATGAGCCGTTTCATCCGGGTGTATTACGACTGATCAAAATGGTTATTGACAACGCGCACGCGGCCGGAATACCGGTCGGCATGTGCGGGGAAATGGCGGGTGATCCCTTTGCCACGGTTGTGCTTCTGGGTTTGGGGCTTGATCAGTTCAGTATGAGTGCCTTTAGTATTCCCGAGATAAAGCGTATCATACGTTCGGTCAGTATGAAGGAAGCAAAAGAGCTGGTGAATACCATAATGAAGATGACGTTCTCTCAGGATATCGATGATTATGTGCGGGACTGGATGGAGGCCAAGTTTGATCTCGTCTCCTATTAACCTTGATCTCCCCCGTATCGTTATTCTGGGCCGCCCGAACGTGGGGAAATCCACTCTTTTTAACCGTTTGCTGGGAGCACGGAGAGCAATTACCCATTCCATGCCGGGGGTGACACGGGACGCCGTGGAAAAGGAATGTACCCTGGAGGATGTAAAGGTCCTGCTTACCGATACGGGCGGGTTTACCCTGCAAAAAGATGAACTTAATCAAAAGATAATTGAAAAAAGTCTGCAGCTGATAAAATCGGCAGAGGTGGCCTTGTTGTTAAGTGACGCCCATCTTACCACAGGGGAAGACCAGGCCTTTGTTGAGATGCTGCGGCCCTACTCGGATAAGATCATTTTGGTGGTAAACAAGATCGATGACCCGGTACATGAAGCCGAGATGTATGATAAATACCAATGGGGATTTTCGCATGTTATCGGTATTTCGGCGGAGCACGGACGCAATATCGACCTGTTAAAAAAGCAGATCGTGCGCATGGTCAGCGGCAAAAAGTCGGCCGCGGACGGGGCCAAACCCGCAGAGGCACGGGAATCCGAGATAAAGCTTGCGGTGCTGGGAAAACCGAATACGGGGAAGTCAACCCTGGTAAACCACTTGTTGGGTGAGGAGCGGTCTATTGTATCGGCTGTTCCCGGAACCACGCGTGATATCATCGAGGGTGTGTTTACCTTTAAACAGAGAAGGATCCGGGTTCTTGATACCGCGGGAATCCGCCGCAAGAAAAAAATCAGTGAAGCGGTGGAGTACTATTCCGTAAACAGGGCCATCAAATCCATTGATGAATGCGACGTGGTCGCCCTCCTCATCGACGCGCTGGAAGGATTAAGCGAGCAGGACAAAAAGATCTGTATGCTGGTGGTGAAAAGGGCCAAGGGCCTGATCCTGGTGCTGAATAAATGGGACCTGCTGCCGGAGATGCCCAACCGGCTGCAGGCGTTTAAAGACAGGATCCGGTTCTTATTCCCTGTTATGGATTTTGTCCCTATTATCCCGCTTTCGGCAAAACAGGGTATGGGTACGGATAAGCTTATAAAAACCGTTGTAGAGGTGTGGCACCTGCTGCACAAAAGGGTGGATACCTCGCGGCTGAACAAGAAGCTGGCGGAGTGGACCAAGGCGTACGTGATCCCCGGAAACAAAAGACGGTTGAAGATACGCTATGCCACACAGGTAAGTGTGAATCCGATAAAATTCATTTTTTTCCTCAATATACTGCGCGGCTACCCGCAGAGCTATACGCAGTATTTAAAGAACAAGATACGCCGGGAACTGGGATTTTCTCTGGTCCCGTTTGATATAGAGCTCCGAAAAGCAGTACACGACAAAAAATGAAAAAATATTCGATCGGCCAGGTAAGCAAACTGCTCGAGGTAAAACAACATGTGATTCGCTATTGGGAAAAAGAGTTTTCTTTTCTTTCACCGGCTAAAAGCCTCAGCGGCAGGAGAGTATATTCCGGACGGGATGTACGGCTGCTTTACCGGCTGAAACATCTTCTTCATACAAAACGCTATACCATCGAAGGCGCAAAAAAGAGAATCTGGGCGGAAATAACCGCTGAACCGCATGACGCGGAGATCGATATTCAGATGATCAGGAATCAATTGCTGGATCTTCTGCTGCGTATAAAAGATAAAAAGAGTTAGCTTTCCCCGGCGGCAGCCGAAACATAAGTATATGCAAAAAAAGCGGGTGTTTTTATATCTATTATTTTTGTTTCTTTGCTTCCGGGCCGGTGTTTCGAATATTACGGCTTATACACAGGATTCCTTCGGTGCCGAATTTTTCAACTTTCCGGAAAACTACGAGATTCGTCGGCAGATAAAGGATGAAGTGCTGGAGTCCCTTCTGGATGTCAGGCAAAGCGTACAATACTTTCCCGTCTGGGGAAAGGACTACCGGGTTAAATTCGAAAAGTTCATCAGGGGCCGCGACCTGTTTTATTCGTTTATCACGGAAACGGAAAAAGGATTTCACCTGGACTCCCAGGGTACCTATATTATCAAGCGCAGCATGGAAAACGGCACGTTTCAATGGATGAAAGTTGTGCTGCGCAATGAACCGTACTGTTATCTTAAAATCGTACCGGATGGTCAGCGTTGTGTATTGGAGGTTTTTCTTTTTAATGAACCCGTATACAGGAATATCATCCTGCCGATAGATTTTACGGTGCTGATGTTTGAACCCTTTTTAAAGGTTGTCAGGCTCACCGAGAACAGTATCGATTGGCAGCTTATCCTGTATCAGGGGAAAAGTGAGGATTACCGGGATGTCGGAAATGTGCTTGAGAAAATACTGACCCTGCACGGCCGCGTAAAAGAGGTGGAAGACGGAGCGCAGAACAGCAAAGGGGATTTTGTCTTTATCGAATCGGGAGACCGCCAGGAGAATCCTCATGGATTTAACTGCTCGGGCTTTGCAAAATGGGTTGTGGACGGGTTCTATAAGCCGCTGGCGGGTTCTTATATAGATATCAACACCCTGAAACAAAAACATGAAACCCTGCGCGGAAACAGGTGGAACAAGGAGTATTACAAATATCGTGATCTTTACTTCGGACTGGACTGGACCAGGAACCTGGCCGCCGGCCTGGAGGAGGCGCGTTCACAGGTTGCGCCGTCATTTGAGGCCGCGGATGTGCGTTCCGTCAAATTTTTTCAGTACCGGGAGGACAGCGGCTACCAGGTAAAACATTTGAAACTGATTATGTTTATCCTTGCGGCCGCGGAACCGGGGAATTTCTACCTTGGCTCGGTGAATATGATATACCCGAAAAATCCACTGATGCACAGCCATTTTCATGTGGCGGTGCTGTTCCCCTATTTTGATGAAAGCGGGGGGTTCCGCTTGGTTGAATTGGATCAACACAAGGAAAAGACGATTGACGAGTTTATTTCTCTCTACCGGGATGATTTTATACACCTGGTAAGGATCAATGCCTCCGGCGTTTTTTCGCCCGATACACCGTAAAATTTAAAAAAGATATTGATTTTTGCATTTGCCTCGGTATATTATCGTGTAGGTCGTTCAGTATAACATACAGGTTGATATTCATATGCAGATAAAAGCGGTTGCCTTTGACATCGACGGAACTCTTTACCCGGATTATAAAATGTTCTTTGCCTCAATTCCGCTGGTTGTGCACAACCTCCGGTTTATTAATAATTTCAGAATAGTGAGAAAACAGATCAGACATCATCGCGACGTAAAAGATTTCTATGCGCTGCAATCCCATCTGCTGGCACAGCGTATGCGTATTTCAGAAGAAAAGGCCCGGCAGCGTATTACAAAAATCATATATTCACAGTGGCCGGAGGTTTTTTGTCATATAAAGCCTTATCCCGGGGTGAAAGAAATTTTATTAAAACTCAAAAAAATGGATATAAGAATTGGGGTGCTTTCAGACCTTCCCGTGCAAAAAAAACTGAATCACCTGAAGTTGGAAGGCATCTGGGACTGTGCATTTTCCTCGGAAGAAACCGGTTATTTGAAACCGCACCCACAGCCTTTCCTGGAGCTGCTGCGCCGGCTGCATACCTCCGCGGAGGAAACCCTGTATGTGGGGAACAATTATCAGTATGATATTGTGGGTGCTTCGCGGGTGGGAATAAAAACAGCGCATCTCAGTCATAAACCCTTTAAAGCCAGTATTGCCGATCTGACCTTTAAATATTACCATGATCTGGAAAAGTTTTTACTCTCAATTATCAAAACAAATTGAAATTTTAGATGAATCATAGTAAGCTTTGTTTTATCCGCAGTTGGAGTGTGTATTGAAGAATGTAAAGACGTTTGTCATAGACACCAATATTTTTATTCATAAGCATGACGCCATCTACTCTTTCCGGGACAATGAAATAGTAATTCCCCTCACCGTGCTGGAGGAGCTTGACCGCCTTAAATCATACAGCGATGAGCGGGGACGTAATGCCAGGGAGGCCATCCGCTTTCTGGACGGAATCAGCAAACACGGGGATATAAACAAGGGGATTAAGATGGATAACGGTTCGCTGCTGCGGGTGGAGCTGCATTATGATAAAACCATTCCCATCGATATCGACCTGGAAAAAAACGACAATAAAATTCTGTTGACCGCTTACAAGCTGCAGCGGGAGGGAAAGCACGTGTTTTTTGTGTCCAAAGACATCAATGCGCGCATAAAGGCCACGGCCATGGGAATCAAGGCGGTGGATTATGAAAAACAAAAGGTGGACATCAATGCGCTGTATACCGGTGTGCGGGAAGTGGATATTTCAGCGGAAACCATGAATGTGTTAAAAAAGAAGGGGTATATTGAATGGCATGATGAGTTTACCCCCAATGAATTTGTGGTCCTTAATCAGAAGGACGTTTCAGAGACCGAGTTTGCCCAGTATGACGGCGGGAGAAGGGAATTGCGGTATGTAAAGAGTTCTTCCCTGTCTGTCTGCGGTATAAAACCGTTGAATGAACGGCAGCGCATGGTGCTGGAAATCCTGCTTGATGATTCGGTTACCCTGGCAACGATTATGGGAAAAGCCGGGACCGGTAAAACACTGCTGGCAATTGCGGCAGGACTGCATAAGGTGCTTGAGGAGAAAAAATACAGCCGCGTAATGGTCAGCAGGCCGGTAATCCCCCTGGGCAAGGATATCGGGTATCTTCCGGGGGCCAAATCGGAAAAACTCTCCCACTGGATGCAGCCGCTGTTTGACAACCTGGAATATATTCTCAGTGTCTATAAAAGCCAGTCTATAAAAAGTATGGAACAGCTTCTCAGCAATAACATGATTGAGCTTGAGGCGCTCTCACACATCAGGGGGCGCTCTCTGCCTTCCCAGTTTATCATCATTGATGAGGCCCAAAATCTTACTCCGCATGAAATCAAAACAATCGTTTCACGCGCCGGCGAGAACTCAAAGATGGTGCTTACGGGAGACCCGTATCAGATTGACAGCCCCTACCTGGATGCCAATTCCAACGGGCTCACCTATCTGGTGGATGCGTTTAAGGGCCAATCGCTTTTTGGGCATGTCACCCTGTTGAAATCCGAAAGAAGCGATCTGGCCGAACTGGCCGCCGAGCTGCTATAGGAGTTTCCCCGTATGCCAAAGCAGCCCTTACAAAAAATACTCTACGTGGAGGACGACCCCGATATTCAGGAGATCGCAAGATTGGCCCTTGAGGAGGTGGGCGGTTTTACCGTGTATATCTGCACCTACGGCAGGGAGGCTTTGGGTGTCGTGACGCAGTTTAAACCCGATCTCATTATTCTGGATGTGATGATGCCCGATATGGACGGAGTCAGTACCTTCAAGGCCTTGCGAAAACTTGAAACGACATCATCCGCCCCTGTTATTTTTTTAACCGCCAAGGTGCAGCCTAAGGAGGTTGCCGAGTATCGGAAACTTGGAGCGCTGGATGTTATTTTTAAGCCTTTTGACCCGCTTACCCTGGCGGACGTGATAAAGAAGATTTGGGAAAAACGCTGAATGAATGATGAAAAAATTGCGGCGGTAAAGAAGCTGCAGAGTCTGAAAAACAAGTTTTGTGCCAAACTACCGGCACGCATACGGGAAATGGAACGGGATATAGCCCTGTTGCGGGATAACGCCTGGGACGGAGAGGCCGCCCTGAGACTGCATATGGAACTGCATAAACTGAGCGGTACCGGGGCAAGTTTCGGGTTTGGAAAAGTATCGGAAAGGGCGCATGATGTTGAGGAGTATTTATCGGCACTGATAAAGAGCGGCGGAGCACCGGAGCGTTCGCAAAAAAAAGCGCTTTTTACCCTGTGGGACAGGTTTACAAAGTCCTTTCACTGATTTTTTACTTCCTGCGGTATTTTACCCACCTTGCATCCCCGTAAAAAGAAAATTTTGTAAAAGCACTTTATCTTACTATCTTAAATGTATACAGTGTAAATATGAAACAGGTACTTGTGATAGATGAATCTCCATTGCTCCGGGAATATCTCAAGGAAAAATGCGGAAGACTGGGATTGGGGGTGGTTTTTGCCCTGAACGGTCTGGACGGCCTTTCAAAAATATATAGTACCCAGCCTGACGTGATCGTGATGGATTTTCATCTGTCCCGGCTGAAAGGCACTGAAATAATAGAAAAAAAGAGCCGGAGCCCTGCGGTGAAAGATATCCCCGTTGTCGTTATTGCCTCGGCGGATGCGGTGATGGATATGGCGTATATGAAGAAAAACAACATCATAAAAATAATCCCCAAACCGATAAAGGTGGACGTATTGGTGACGTCCTTGTCGGAGGCGTTACAGCTGCCCCTTTCGGTGGAGAAGGCCCCCTGTATTGTGGATGTCCATTTTAATGAGAACGTGCTTTTCATCGAGATTGCCAAAGGTCTTAATACAGATAAGATAGAGATACTGAAGTTTAAAATCCTCGAGCTCATTCAGATTTTCAGGGTAAGCCGGCCCAAGGTGCTGATTATCCTCTCCGATCTGAAGTTTACCACCGGTGACAACCGGAAGCTTCACTTTCTGTTCGATACCATTCTTGACGCAACCGGATCGGCAAAAAACACCGTTAAAGTGCTGACCAACTCCGCGTCCGTGAAATCCTTTCTGGAGGCGGAAAAGGATTATGAGGGAATCGAGACGGCCCAGCGTCTGGAGCAGATAATGGACCGGATCTTTGATTTGAATGTGTCCCGCTTTGTACCGGAGGGAAAGTCCGTTTTAAAACAGGATCTGGTGAGTGCGAAACAAAGCGGTGAACAGGGTGAATCGGGTCTTGAACTGAAGTTCCACAGCGAGATTGAGGTAAATGAGAAACCGGTGGATATCGCGGTGGTGGATGATGATGAGTTCATTCAGGAGCTGATTGAGTCCGCCTTTGCCGAAACGGGCGTGACGGTGTACAAATATAACAACGGCACCGAGTTCATCCTTGCCTGTGAAAAAAAGCGCTTTGACCTGGTGTTTTTGGATATATTAATGCCGGGTATAGACGGATTCGGTGTAATGGATTATCTTCAAAAAAAGGGGATGAGGATGCCCATTATCATTCTTTCCACGGTTTCACAACGTAATACCATCATAAAGGCCATCAGTTTCGGCGTAAACAGTTACCTGATTAAACCGCTTGACGTGGATTTAATCCTTAAAAAAACACAGGGTGTGTTTGGGAGGAATTTTTAAGATGATGAGACTTGACTTTGTGGCTGAAGCTTATTATATTATCCGCTTCACCAAGGTAATTCACAGACAAACCAAATAAAGGAAACTATACATCAGGGACTACAAATGAACAATCAAAATATGCGCAATATCGGAATCAGTGCCCATATCGATTCGGGCAAGACAACACTCACCGAGCGGATTCTCTATTATTGTAAGAAAATCCACGCCATGCACGAGGTGCGGGGAAAGGACGGAGTGGGGGCTACCATGGACTCAATGGCCCTGGAACGGGAGAGGGGCATTACCATTGCTTCCGCCGCCACCAATGTTGAGTGGAAAAAACATTCCATCAACATTATCGACACCCCGGGGCACGTTGATTTTACCATAGAGGTGGAACGGGCGCTGCGTGTTTTAGACGGTGCCATTCTGGTACTCTGCGCGGTCGGAGGGGTTCAGTCCCAGTCCATCACCGTGGACAGGCAGTTGAAACGCTATAACGTCCCCAGGATCGCGTTTGTGAACAAATGTGACCGGGTCGGTGCCGATCCGCTGAAGGTAAAAAATCAGTTGCATGAAAAGCTGGGGCATAACGCCGTGCTGATGCAGCTTCCCATTGGACTTGAGGACAAATTTGTGGGTGTGGTGGATCTGGTCAGGATGAAGGCCGTATATTTTGACGGTGCCGGCGGCAGTGAGATGCGGATCGAAGAGATACCGCAGGAGCTGCAGCAGGATGCCAATGAAAAACACGAAGCGCTCTTAGATGCGGCTTCCATGTTTTCCGATGAACTGGCCGAAGGTTATCTTGAGGGCTCGGTGACCCCCGAACAGATAATACAGGCCGTACGTGCGGGCACACTACAGTGCCGGCTTACCCCGGTGTTTATGGGTTCGGCGTATAAAAACATCGGCGTGCAGCCGCTGATCGACGCGGTTATTGCTTTTCTGCCCGACCCAACGGAGGTACAGAATACGGCCCTGGACCTGGATAACAACGAGGCCACGGTTGAACTGAAATCCGAGAAATCCCTTCCCCCTGTGGCCCTGGCCTTTAAGCTGGAAGACGGTCAGTACGGACAGCTTACCTACATCCGTATTTACCAGGGAGAAATAAAAAAGGGTGTTGAGCTGTATAATTCCCGGGCGCAAAAAAAGTTTCGCGTCGGCAGGCTGGTACGTATGCATGCTGATAATATGGAAGATATTGAGAGCGCGCCCAGCGGTGATATTGTGGCCCTGTTCGGCATAGACTGTGCCTCGGGGGATACCTTTACAGACAGCGCGATGAACTATTCCATGACCTCAATGTTTGTTCCCCAACCGGTAATCTCCCTGGCCGTAAAACCCAAGGACAAAAAATCGGAAGATAATATGTCCAAGGCCATAAACCGCTTTTCCAAGGAAGATCCCACCTTTCAAAGTTATGTGGACCCCGAATCGAACGAGACCATTATCAAGGGGATGGGTGAGCTGCACCTGGATGTCTATCTGGAGCGGATGAAGCGGGAGTATAAGGTGGAGCTTGAAACCGGGATGCCGCAGGTTGCCTACCGGGAGACCATCACCAGAAAGGTCGAGTTCAACTATACTCACAAGAAACAGACCGGCGGCGCGGGGCAGTTCGCGCGCGTGGCCGGATTTATCGAACCTTGTGAAGAAGAGGAATATCTGTTTGTGGACGCGATCAAAGGTGGGGTTATTCCCAATGAATACATCCCGTCGTGTGACAAGGGCTTCCGTAAAGCCCTGCAGGAAGGCGCCCTGTTGGGATTCCCCGTGGTTGGGCTGAAGGTGACCATTAATGACGGAAGTTACCATCCGGTTGACTCTTCGGATATCGCATTTCAGCAGGCCGCAATCAGTGCGTTCCGTGAAATATACCGAAAGGCGGCCCCGGTAATCCTTGAGCCCATTATGAAGGTAGTGGTTGAAAGCCCCAATGAGTTCCAGGGGAATGTGTTTGCCAGTATAAACCAGCGCAGGGGGATGATCGTAAGCACAACCGAAGATACCGCCTTCTCTCAAATCGAGGCTGAGGTGCCGTTAAGTGAAATGTTCGGCTATTCAACGGTATTGCGCTCCATCTCACAGGGAAAGGCCGAGTTCAGCATGGAATTCCTGCGGTACGGAAGGACCCCGCAAAGCATATCGGAACAATTAATCAAAGAGCATGAGGCACAGAAAAAGAAAAATTAGCCAAAAAAAGGAGAGACAACGATTATGGTAAAAGCCGAGCTTATAAAGAAAAGTCCATTGCGTATTTTTGAAAAATCCACGCACGGGGGTGTGGGAAAAGGTAATATCGGGATAATTGCGGCACGCAATGGGGTGGGTAAAACCGCATGTCTTGTACATATTGCCACGGACCAGCTATTCCAGGGGAAGCATGTCATCCATGTTTCTTTTTCCAGCAATACCTCACACATTATCTCCTGGTATGAAGATATTTTCCAGGAGATTGCCGGAAGACGCAATCTGGAAGAAGCCATGCAAATCCATGATGAGATCATCAAAAACCGCGTCATCATGAATTTCAGCCAGCAGGGGATTTCAATCGAGCAGATTATAAAAAGCCTTGAGTCAATGATTTCGCAGGGCGCGTTTGCCGCCGATTGTATTATTTTTGACGGGTATTCGTTTTCGCAAGGTGACCCCGATGATTTTGACAGGCTGAAACAGTTTGCGGCCCGGCTGCAGCTGGAGTTATGGTTCAGTGCTTCCCTCCCTGATGAAGAGTATGAAACGGATGAGCGTGGTATCCCGACTGTCTTCCTGCCGTATATCGATAAAACCGCGATCCTAATCACCATGAATCCGGCCAAGGGGCACATCCGGCTGGAGCTGAAAAAAGACCATGACCTGGCCGATACGCAGGACCTGCACCTGAAGCTTGACCCCAAGATTCTGCTTATCACCGAAGAGGCATAAAAAACGGCGTCAAATCCGGTACTGACGCTTCTGTTGGGCGGCTTGTCCGTAAATCATAGGGCCGGAGCTTTTATCGTCCGGAGTATAGTGGACTGGGCATGAGGAACCTGAGAAAAAAAAGTTTTCATCTGCTTATTAATATTCTGTTTCCCCTCGGAGCGGTTTTCATTCTTATCGTCTCCCTGCTGCCGACACTGGCGATCCCGCAATCGGATATTCCCAATCTGGACAAACTGCTTCACGCATCCGCGTATTTTTTTCTCGGTATATCGGCCTATTTCTTTTTTTATCTAAAAAAACCGTCGGCGGGCGGGGCACTGCTGTTTTCGGTACTGTTCTGCACCCTCTGGGGGATTGGGATCGAACTGCTGCAGGCATATACGGGAAGGAGCCCTGAAGTACTGGATGCCGTGATGGATTTTTGCGGTTGTCTCCTGGGATCTCTTGTTTCACGAGCGGTACCCGCCCGGGTTATAACCGGAGGATAGGCGGGAGGAGGTGTGTCACAATGTTGATGCCGCGAAAAGACGCCATTAATCAGGGCAGAGCCATGATAGCGGTTATCTCCCTGGAATCAGGAGAGTCCGCCACAATCGGTGTCTGTCCCGCCTGTTGGAATAGTAAAGCCCGTAGGAAAATACTGCTGTTAAAGTTAAAAAACATGGGATACCGGGTGGAGCATAAAAACGATACCTTGCGGGGATTGTACCGCATAGGAAAGAGTCACGCGCCGCGCTGTCCGTACTCTCAGTTGAAGTAAATGGCAAACCGCTTTTCCCGGGTCCACGGTTTGGACCACTACTTATGATTTTTTGTTTTTCTTGTTTTTTGACCGGCTCTCCCAGTTAAAAAATGCGGCCGATATCACCCCAAAAAGACCGAGGGCAATGAATATTTTATCAAACTGCAGCCCATCGTGTATGGACGGTGAGCCGTCGTTATTCTGATCCGCCCCGAAGCATGGTAACAGCGCCGCACAGAGAAAAAGCATCGCGGTAAACAGTATTAGAAATCGTTTCATCATCAAACCTCTCAAGGTGCCCGTTATAGCATGCAAATATGGAGAAAATAAGGCAAACTATGAAAATAATATGGAAGTTATTATGCTTACTTGGAGAACTATTTTCTCTATGATATAGTAACTAGGCAAAAGGAGGACGGTAGTATTGTATAAAGTAGCGATAGTCGATGATGAAAAAAATATTCGCGAAACCGTGGCCTATGCATTAATAAAAGAAGGATTCAGCGCCGAGACGTATGCCAATGGACAGGAGGCTTGGGAGGCCTTCGGCCGGAATATGCCGGACCTGTTGATCCTTGATATCATCATGCCCATGATGGACGGTCTGCAGTTGTGCCGGAAACTGCGGGCGGTCACCGAACACCTGCCTATAATATTTCTTACCTCAAAGGACGAAGAGTTCGACCGGGTGCTGGGGCTTGAGATCGGCGCGGACGATTATCTGTGCAAACCGTTTTCAATGCGCGAACTGGTAACACGGGTAAAGGTACTGTTTCGCCGTCTTGCCCTCTCGGAAAAAACAGATGACATCACGCAACGCCTTTTGGTTGACAGTCTGGAGCTTGATTTACAGCGCTATACGGCAAAATGGAAGAAGGCCTCACTCCCCCTGACCATTACCGAGTTTATGCTTTTGCAGTCCCTGATCAAACACCCCGGAATTGTCAAGACCCGCAGCCAACTGATGGAAGAGGCCTACCCTGATAATATTTTTGTGAGTGACCGCACCATAGACAGTCATATCAAACGCCTGCGGAAAAAGTTTATGGCGGTTGATGAAAGCTTCTCTTATATCGAGACCGTATACGGTTTGGGATACCGTTATCGCTTAGAGAACCCCGCATGAGACTACTGAGATTTTTTTCCCGTATTGTTTGGCGGCTTCTTGCCTTTAACCTGCTGCTGGTTATTGTGCCGGTAAGCGCGGTGTTTTTTCTTGATGTCTATGAAAAACAGCTTCTGAAAGCACAGGAAGATGATATGGTGCAGCAGGGAAGAATTCTGGCCGCCGCCCTGGCCGATCGCGGTTTTCTGGAACAGGATACCGCGCAAAATTTATTGAAGCGGCTTAAGGGGAGAATGAAGTCCAGGCTGAGGATCGTTGACGAGCAGGGCAATCTGCTGGCGGATTCCAGTGCTCTGTTTCAGAAGAAAGAGATCACGACACCGGCTACCGAGGGTTATGCCGAACAAAGACAGCCGCAAGGGGAGCGGCCGAACTGGGTGTACGATCTTTTCCTCACCCCGATACGCCTTTTCCGTGATTGGTACGGTCCCCCCAAGCCGGAATTGGAAACCGCGGATTATTATACCTTCGGTAAACCCCTCTTAGGTCCGGAAATCAAGGCCGCCCTTGAGGGGAGATACGGGGCCACCACGCGGTACGCAATCGGCGGCCAACAGTCGATCATCCTTTACAGCGCCATTCCCATCCGCAGTTTTAATTCGGTGGTGGGCGTGGTCCTGGTTTCTCAATCCACCTACAGGATACTGGTAGACCTCTATGAAGTGCGTCAGGGAATTGTCAAGGTTTTCCTCTATTCAATATTCGCGGCCATTGTATTAAGCATAGTATTGTCCGGCACCATCGCGCGTCCGCTTGACAAGCTGAGAAAGGAGGCCGAGGCGGTGCTTGACCATAGCGGGCGGCTTACCAGGCATATCAGGCAGACACACCGTATGGATGAGATCGGGGACCTGTCCCGCTCCCTGACCTCCCTTACCAGCAGGCTGGAACAGCATCTCAGCTTTATCGAATCCTTTGCCGCGGACATTTCTCATGAATTTAAAAACCCCCTGGCCTCCATCCGTTCGGCAACGGACATCGCGCTGATGACCGATGAGAACCGGGAACGCATAAAATTCCTGAAGATGATCCAGAAAGATGTCGCCAGAATGGAGCGATTACTCACCGGTGCGCGGGAGATAACCAAGATCGACGCCAGTCTGGCCCAGGAATCAAAGGAGCCCGTCCACATGAATACCCTGTGCCTGCATGTGGCCGAAGCGTTCAAGATGCGTCACAGGACAATTGCGTTTAGCCTTCATATCCCCGAGGAACCGGTGACCGTCCCCGCTTCTCCGGAACGGATTGCCCAGGTCTTGGAAAACATCATCGATAACGCCATTAGTTTTTCCGAAAAAAACGGGACCGTAGAGCTTTCCCTGGAGCAAAATAACGGAAACGCGCTTGTTCGCGTCAGTGACAACGGACCGGGTATTCCCGATGAACATCGGGAAAAGATTTTTGAACGGTTTTTTTCATTCCGGCAGAAAAACGGCGGTGAGAACCAACACACCGGTCTGGGCCTGTCGATCGTCAAGGTTATCGTGGAAAGCTACGACGGCAGCATCGGCGTATACAACAGACCGCAGGGTGGTGCCTGTTTTGAGGTATCTTTTCCGGTACAGTAATTCGCATTTTGAACATTCACTACATATTGATTTTTATCCTGAAATATTGTTATTTTTTATAGAGAAAGGAAGAACTGTTACTTTTAGAGGAATATTTTGTTTAATATGATAAGAGGAGACGGAGGTGTGTAATCATGAAGCGTAGACCAAGTATTTTCTATTCAAAGAAATTTCTTATTTTTAATGTAGCTCTTGTATCAATGATATTGGGTTTTGTCATCTCAACCGCGATTATCTATTCCTGCTCGGGCGGCGGAGGGAATTTAAGCCGCGCCTTTGCCAAGGATTATGATAACGTCAAGCAGGGTATGGCCGTACTGGAGGATATTCAATACTCCTTTCGCAACGTCGCCAATATCGGGCTGCCGGTGGTGGTGGAGATAAATGTGGTTGAAGTGGTGAAGCAGCGGATGCCGGATTCGGACTCACCGTGGGAGTATTTTTTCGATTTCAATGAAAACGGGAAACCCGATCAGAAGAATAACAAAAAAGAATATGAATATAAACGCCCCGGCCTCGGTTCGGGCGTAATTGTGCAAAAATCCGGCAACAAGGTATATGTAATCACCAACAACCATGTGGTCGGCCATGCGGATGAAATCAGTGTAAAGCTTCATGACGGCAGGGAGTTTGCCGCACGGATAGTCGGCAAAGATCCGCGCACCGACCTGGCGTTGATAGAGTTTGAAGCCAACGGCGATGTCCCCGTGGCGCTGATCGGTGATTCGGATAAGGTTCAGGTAGGAGACTGGGCGCTGGCCATTGGCAATCCGCTTGGATTCGAATCGTCCTTTACCGTCGGGGTGGTAAGCGCCCTGGGAAGAAGAGCGGACGATGCCTTCGGCGGGGGGACGTCCGGTATCGCCAATTTTACCGATTATATCCAGACCGACGCCAGCATCAACCAGGGGAACTCGGGCGGCGCGCTGCTTAATATCAAAGGTGAGGTTATCGGCATAAACACCTGGATCGCCTCCCGTACCGGGCAGAGTATCGGACTGGGATTCGCCATCCCCATAAACAATGCCAAAAAGGTAATCAATGATTTTATGACCAAGGGAAAGGTTGAATACGGCTGGCTGGGGGTACAGATAGGCGACCCGAATCCGGACTATTATCCCGGTGTGCCCGAAGACCTGGAGATCACGGGGAAAAAGGGTGCGCTGGTGTTGAACCTGTTCAAGAACTCACCGGCATACAAAGCCGGTATCCTCCCGGGAGACCTGGTAATAAAGGTGGACAAGACCGATATAAAGGATGCCACGCATCTGACCTCGATCGTGGGGAATATTCCGCCGGGGCAGAATGTTCCGTTTGTGATTATCCGGTACGGTAAAGAAATGAAGCTGCATGTCACCCTGACCGTGCGGGCCGATGAAGACAAGGTGCAGTCGAACACCAATCTCTGGCCGGGGATGGTGCCTTTGCGGATTAATGACGACATCCGTAAGCGCCTTAACCTGCCCGACGGCATGAACGGGGTGGTGATCGGTAATGTCATCGCCAAGGCACCCGCGGGTCTGGCCGGACTGCGCCAGGGGGACGTGGTAGTGAAAATCAACAAGACAAAGATCAATACCGTAATGGATTTCTATAAAGGCCTCAATGATTCCTCGTCCGAGGAGGTACTGTTTCGGGTGTACCGGGAAGGAAATGAGGTTATTTTGGGAGTGGTAAAATAAGCTTGTGGGGGCCTGATCCGGGCCCCCGGCATCAGTTTTATACGGTATTAATTTCTTGATATAACACGGCAACACGGTGTACAATTAAGGTATGAGCCTGCTGAAGGATCATATTACCATCTATGATATCGCCAGAAGGGCAGGTGTGTCCATCGCCACGGTCTCCCGGGTGTTGACCGGCAAACTGAACGTGAGGGAAGATACCCGGGAAAAGGTCCAGCGGGTTATTGATGAGTGCAATTATGAACCCAACCTTATTGCCCGGGCGCTTTGTAATCGTGTTTCGAACACTATCGGCATGTTGGTAGAGGAGCTTTCCAACCCTTTTTTTGTCACCATCTGTAATGAGGCGGAACTGTTCTGTACCTCCGTCGGCTATACCCTGTTGTTCGGTATAATCAACAGCTGGCAGGAAAATGAGACCGAACTGCTGCATTTGATCGAGAAAAGACAGGTGGACGGCTTTATTTTTCTCGGCGGCAAGGCCAACCAGAAAAATCCCAAATCCTCATTTTTAAAGGAAATAAGGTCCTTAAGCGAGAGGGTCCCCGTGGTGTTTATCAACAGCAAAATCGATATCAACAACTGCTATATAGTCCGCACTGATGAAAGGAAAGCATTTGCCAAAATCATCGATTATGTACTTTCGTGCAATCACAAGAAGATCGGGCTGATCACGGGCGACAGGGGATTCCTTATCACCGAAGAAAAGATAGAGGTGTTCAAGGAGAAACTTGCCGCGCACAATCTGGAAATACGGGATGAATGGATCGTCTGCGGCCGTTACCTTGTGGAGAGCGGGGCCTCAAGCATGGAACAGATTCTGCGGTTGAAAGACCGGCCCAGTGCGGTCATGTGCATGAATGATACCCTGGCCTTAGGGGCCATAAAACAGGTTTTTAAGGCAGGCTTCTCCGTACCCGGTGATATCAGCGTGACGGGGTTTGATGATATCTTTATCTCAAAGCACTATGTCCCGGGAATAACCACCGTAAAGCAGGATTACGCCGGACTGGCGGAACTTGCGGTAAAAAAAATTCTGGCCCACGTTTCGGCCGAGCATTGCCCGCGTGAAACCGTTCTGGAGGCCGAACCGGTTATCCGCGATTCCTGCCGGAAGCTGTAACGGCCATTAATGTTTTTCGGACCGCATGCAGCAGTGAGTATTGCGGGCACGCGCCTTTTGCTTTGCAGTGCGAACAGGAAACCTTCGGGACAATAGAGAAAACACGGAACGCAAGCGAACCCAACAGCAGGACAACAGCGATGACAAGTTCCAGCGAAAAGTTGATGATAAAAGCGGGAAGAACAATGGCAAGGGGTAAAAGCAAGCTGAAAAAAACAGGTTGTCATAGGAAAACAGCCCTTTGCCCCGGTTGTGAAAGGCTTTTTTGCTCCCTTTGGTGGTGATCATATTGGCAATAATGTTCAATCGGACGGACAAATGCAAATTTATCAGGTGACTGCCGCCTATGCGCCTCTGCTGAATTTGTACCCCACGGTATGGACAGTGATGATATGTCTGGGCCGGGCCGGATCATCCTCAATCTTCCGGCGCAGTTTGGAGATGTGCTGGTCCAGGGTGCGGGTGGTACCGCCGTAACTCAATCCCCAAATCTTGTCCAAAAGGGCAAACCGGTCCAGCACCTCGCCTTCGTGATCCAGAAAATAGCGCAGCAGGTCAACCTCGCGCTGTACCAGGGGAAACTCCTCTTTGCCCTTTCTGCCCTGAAGCGTTTTGGGATTAATCCGGACGTTGCCGAAACTGATTTCACTATTGTCGGGATGCTTTTCCTGCGGACTGCTGCGGCGCAGACAGGTGCGGATGCGGGCAAGCAGTTCCTGCACCCCGAATGGTTTGACGACGTAATCGTCCGCGCCCAGGTCAAAGCCCACTACCTTATCCACCTCCTGCGATTTGGCTGTCAGCATAACAATCGGTGTGGCACGGTCCGTTTTGCGGATTTCTTTACATACCTCATACCCGCTTTTTTCGGGGATCATGATATCCAACAGCACCAGGTCAGGTCTGTCCTGCCGGTAGCGTTCCAGGGCCGTCCTGCCGTCGTAAGCAATGGAAACGGCGTAGTGCTCACTTTGCAAAAGGTCGCGTATGCCCGTGATAATGGCACGATCGTCTTCAATAATGAGAATCTTTTGTTTTCGCATGCTCGTTTTCTCCCTTTGGTATAAAAATCCGGAAACGGCTTCCTCCCCCGCTGCGCGGGAGGTAGCGGATGTCACCACCATGGTCACGCAATATTTTTCTGGAGATGGACAGTCCCAGGCCGCTGCCGCTCACCGCGGCCGTCAGGGAATCGTCCACCCGGTAAAACTCTTTGAAGATCTTTTCCGAAAGTCTCGGGGGAATGCCCGGTCCCCTGTCCAGAATATTAATGATGACATTGTTTGTGTCCCGGGATACTGTTACCTCAATACTTTTTCTGTTCCCGGAATACTTTTCCGCGTTTGACAACAGGTTGATCATAACCTGTTTTAGGGCTTCTTCATCAATACGGGCCGTGACCGGCCCCGCAGGGCAGGTGATTTTTACGGTAAACCCTTTATGTTCCAAGCGTGCCCGCTGAGCCCGGATTATATCTTCGCATAATCCGCCGATATCGCACGGCCGCGGGTGATAGTTTCTTTTCCCTTTTCCCATCCGCGTAAAATCCAGTACATTATTGATAAGCCGGGTAAGGCGCTCGGTTTCGGAAACCATGGTTTCCAGGTACTGCTTACGTTTTGCCGCGTCAGGCTGCCTGTTGTCACGTAATAACTCGGCAAACAAACGCAGGGAGGTCAGCGGTGTTTTCAGTTCATGGGAAACATTGGCCACAAAATTGGTTTTTTGTTGGGCCAGCTTCATTTGGCCCATCAGCAGCCCGGTCAAAAACACCCCGCCCAGAAACAGGGCCACAAGCAGAAACGCGATCAAAATCCATAGTACCAGCGCGGTCGACTGGGCTTTGTCCCTGATGACGTTCGGATTGGTAAGATACGCGGCAATTTCCCAGCGGGGCAAGAGCTCTGAAATTTCCTGCGCGGCAAAAGGGGTAAACCACTGCCGCTGTTCTTCTCCCTCGGGAACAACCAGGGGTTTGGCTTTTTCATCAAGGATCACCAGGATGCGGGTCTGTGAAAATACCCGGGGCATGACCTGCAGCAGGCGCTGCTTTAAAGCATCGATATCGATCACACACCCTACAACCGAGTCCCGCGTATTTTTCTTCCAGTATAACAGGTACAGCTTGTCTTCGATAAAACGGGGGATAATTCCCCGGGAGGCCTTCCCGATAATCTGGCTGAAGGTATGGGATTCCAGGATGAAGTATGACCACTGTTTGTTCAGTGCGTCGGAATTGTCCGCCGGAAGAATAATATTTCTTACCAGTACCTCCTGCCCCTGTTCCCTGGCCTGTTTATAAATCTTCTGACGCAGGGGTTCGGAATTGTTAAAGCGGTTTATCGCCTGTTGTGTCTCAATCTCCTCCTGCAGGGCTTTGGCCGATTCGCTTTGCCTGGGCGCATTGTCCCCTTTCTGCGGGACCGCTTCGGCCGGTGCCTGATTCGGGGCTGTGGACTGTACGTCTTCATTTAAAATGGTGTCTTTATACTCCTTGACGATGTTCTTATAGACCGGAATGGAAACCGTGTCTTCAAACAGCTCCCGGTTCTGTTTTTCAAGCAGAGACTCTTCCTGCGAAGGGGGCTTCGTGCGGGGGGGATAGACTACCACGCGATGCGATGAAAGCAGGAAGGGGAGGCCGATCAGAGAGGAATCCTGCCGCATCTTTTGCAGCGCAAGGGCGGCATTCCGTTCTTCCGGGAAACGGATCACGGCGGACAACTCATCCCGGACGGCTTTCATTTCATTATCCACCAGGGTGACCGCGCTGTTTACTTCGGACGTCAGGGTCAGAGTAAAATTTTTTTCGATATATGCTTCTTCTCTTTCGATCGCGCGCAAGGCCAATATCCCAAGTATTATTCCGGGAATAATGATGACCGCGGCCAGAATGATAATGAGGTGCATGCTATGTATTCTTTTTTTACGGGCCTTCAATCGATCCCTCGTACTTATATAATACCCTGCTTTCGCCCACTATTGTCAACCTGGTGTAAAAAATTGTAAAATATTGTAAAATTGAGGTCGGGATACCTATTGTCGGTTACAATACGTATAATAGAAAAATGTTAAAAAAATAATTGACAATACGTATAGGGTGAGATAATATAAAAGACAAATATCCCATGGGAGGGGAGCAATGGACTACACTTTCAGCCTGCCTACATTTTTGGTAGTTATTATTATTGTAATCCTCTTTAGAACGCTTGATAAGCGCAACAGAAGTCTGGAAAAGGTAAAACGCTTTTCGGACAAACTGAAAGAAGAAATATCCGTGTTTATCAAGGAAAAAACCGTTGAGATTAATGATATCGCGGTCGATCTGGATCTTAATCTGAAAAAGAGCAGAGAGGTTTTAAAGCGGATTCTCACTTTTGAAGAAGCCCTAAAGGCCAAAGAGGGTGATTTCAAAAATATGAAAGCCACCGTAGACAATTACGCGGGTACGTTAAATGAGCTTGTCGCCATGTCCGGCAGGGTTGATGAGAATCTTTCGCGTATCAAGGATGAATCGGTTTTTATCGACCGGGTAGGTTCACAGGTAAAAGATGTCTCGCACCGTATCACCAAACTGGAAACGTCCCTGGAGAACGCGCTGACTAAATCTACGGAGAAAAACAGGCTTGAACTGGATAAGATCCGTAAAAAACTGCTTGATACACATCGCGACAGCATTGAGGAACTTGAACAAAATCTGCATATAATCGAACAGAATGTCACCGGTGTGGCGGGGTACGTGAAAAAGCTTGAGGAACGCAGATCAGAGGTGGTGAAAACCGCTGAAAAGGCCTATCGGGAACTCCTGTCCGGCCTGGATGAAGAGATCATCAAGCGTAGAAAACAGGGGATCAGCGAGCTTTCTTCCGAAACCGGCGCGGTTATCAGCGGTGCGCAGGAGGAACAGGAAAAGATCACCCTGGAGCTGCGAACCATGCTGGAGACGGTTCACGATACTTCACAGGCTCTTGATGCGGAGTATGCCGCAAAGATCGAGGATTTTAAGGAGCAGTACACCCGAATCGAAAAGATGTTCCATGAGCAGCTGGAAAAGGCGGCGGTACGGGGAGAGACCTTTAATGATGAGGTGTTCCATAACCTGCAAGAGTCTATCGATAAAAAGGCCAGGGAGCAGGCTTATGAAATCGAGGAATACTTCAAGCGGGTGAATACCGACCTTGATACCAAGAAGAAAGAGATCGGGGAGATGTTCGGGGTACTGCGTTCCGACGCAAACGTTTGGCACGTGGAACTGGACAAACAGATGAAGGACCTGAAACGACAGATTTCCGCCAAGCTGCGTGATCTGGAAAATGAGGTCAGCGCCGGTATGACCGATTTCTTAAACCGGGCCAGGGATACCCAGGAAAGTGTATCGCTGGAAATGGAAGATTTTACCAAAAACGTGGAACAACGGCTGGAAACCTATGATGAAGAGCTTGCCTATAAGTTCCAGAGACTAAAAGATTGCAATGTAGATATTGAAGAGCTTGAAAAATCACTGCGCGCGTATATGGCGGGTGTCAGCGATAAGATCAAAAGTGATTTTTCAGACTTTGGAAACCGTCTGGAAGAAGAACGCTCGGCGGAAACCGCCAAGGCCGACCGGGAGCTTTCCCGGATACGAAACGAGATAGAGGGTATCGATTCCGAGGTAAAGGCGCTGAAAACCACGGCATATGAAAATGTATCCGAAAAGCTGCAAATCCTGGAAGATGATTTCTTTGCCGATTTTAAGGAACGAAGCCTGGCCGTCCAAACCAGCCTGGATAAGTTCCAGGAAGAGGTGTTGACGCGGATTGAACAGATTAAACAGGAGAATAATACGACGATCGAAAGTATGGCGGCGGATACTTTGGAAGAAAAGGAACATGAGCTGCGTGAGTTTATCGACTCCAAAATAGACGTGACGCGGACTGAAATAAACGAGAATATAGAATCCATGGTACAGGCCTTCGAGCACAGGAAGACCGAAATCGCTCGGAGCATACAAAAATACGAAGAGGATTTTCATCAGACCAGGCTTGCCCGGGAGCAGGCGGCCGCGGAAATGGATGAGTATACAAAAGGCGTAGAAGAGCGGCTGGGAACCTATGAAGAGGAGATTTCCTTTAAATTTAAAAAACTTGAAGACTGTAATGTGGATATTGAATCCATGGAAAAATCCCTGCGTGATTATATGGATGGGATCACGGAGAAGATCAGGCATGATTTCAGCGATTTTAACAAGCTTTTGGCGGATGAACGCAGTGCGGAGAAATCCAGGGCGGCCGCGGAGCTGGAGAATTACCGGGAAGAAATTGAGAATATCGAAGCTGAAATAAATACCTTGAAAACCAGGGCGTACGAAAATGTATCAGGGAAATTAAGCGTACTTGAGGATGATTTCTTTAATGATTTCAGGGAGCGCAGTGACGCACTGCGAAAGGTAATAGAAGAGTTCCAGGAAGAGGTCTCCACCAAGATCGAAACCATCAAACAGGAAAATATCCGCAGCATCGAAAGCGCGGCCGGCCGGGCCATGCAGGAAAAGGAAGCGGAGCTGCGCGAGGCTATCGATACCAAACTGGACAGCACCCAGGCTGAGATTAACGGGTATATTGCCTCGATGTTCAAGGCGCTGGAAGACGGGAAAATCGACGTACAGCAAAATATTAAGCAGCTTGAGGAGAATTTCAAGAATTCCCGGGAAAAGCTTTCCGCTTACTTCTCCGGCACTACGGAGGAAGCCCGCCAGTGGCACGAGGAAATACTGCAGAAATACCAGGATTCGGAGCAGGATATATCTGAAAAGCTTTCCGGACTGACAGAGGATTCGTCGGCAAGAATTAATACCCTGAAACAGGATGTTGATGAACGCCAGCAGGAATTGGAAGAAACGTTTAATTCGGCTTTGAACTCACTGCAGCATAGTTTTGTGGAGCGTCAAACCGAGTTGGAAACCCTGTTTTCCACCACCTTTACGACGCTGGAAAAGAATTTTGCGGAACAGAAGAACGATCTGATAGACGCGACCACCAAGGAAAGGGCGCACCTAAAGGATGAGCTTGATAGACTGGTGGAAAAGGCCTCCGGTCTGGGGCAGGGATTAAGCGAGATAGAAAAACAGCAGAAGAATTTTGTGGCCCAGACAAAAATATTTGAACGGGCGGATACACTTAAAATCAACCTTGAGAGTGATATCGACTCCATGAAAAAGGAGCTCGTCAAGATATCGGCGTATAAAAAGGACGTGGACGCCATCAACAAAGAGTTTGTCACCACTAGAAAGCTCGTGGATGATATGTCCGCCAAGGTCAGGGAATTTGTGACCGAGAAAAAGCGTATCAACAGCATGGAAACCGATTTTAAACGCCTTATTTCCATCTCACATGAAATAGACGCCAAGATTGTGAATATTACTACAAATTACGATGCGGTCCAGGAGCTGGAGCTGAAAATGAGAACACTCGAAGATCTGGAAAAAGAGGTAGATACCCGTTTTGCCCGCCTGGAACAGAAAAAGAAGGTACTGGACAGCACGACCCAGGGAGTGGATAAGAATTTTCAAAAGCTCACCGGTCTTGACAAATCATTAGGTGAAATGCAGAAGGAAATGAAGGGGATACCCTCCCTGATAAAGGAACTGAAAGCGGAGATTGAGCTTATCAGCGCCAACAAGGAAAAGACCGACGCCGTGGTCGATAAAATGGAAGGTATTGATCACCTGATTCTGGAGCTTGAGGCACGGATGGACAAACTGAATATCGCCAGGGAATGGCTGGCCCGGGCCGAGACAAGGCTGGAACAGGTAAATACCCAGGCCCAGGAACAGCTGCGACTTTTGGAAAGTCTGATCAAGGAAGAGGTGGCCCAGACCAAAAAGGACCGTGGGGCCCCTTCAAGTGATAAACGGCAGACGGTAGTGAAACTCGCCCATCAGGGCTGGTCGGTTCAGGAGATTGCCAGGGCCACCAAACTCTCGCGCGGTGAGGTTGAACTTATTCTGGAACTCATTCCGGAGAAATAAATCGTTTGCGTTTGAGTTATTCAGCATAAGTGTCCGCCTGTCGATATAATCTATAAGAGATGAAAAATATAGCCATAGTAAACGGAATTAATCTCTCTCCCTATGCCCTTGAAAACGTGCGGAGCGGGAAGACCCCCCTTGATTTTGTGAAAGAATACATCGGGAGCCTCCCGGAGGTCGAAAAGACCCTGGTTCTGCTTTCTTCACCCTGCAGGGAATTAAAACAGTATGAGTCCCTGCAGGATGAGCATTGGACCACGGGAGAAATGCTGCGCCGAATAAAAGAAAAGGCCGAGGGGTTTGATAATATTTTTTATTTCTACGCGGACTGTATGTTTTTGAACAGTGAGATCACAAAACGCATGTACGCGAATCATAAGACCTATTTTGCGGATTACACCTTTGCCGACGGGTATCCCTACGGACTTACCCCGGAAATCCTGAAACCCTATATTCTAACGCCCTTGCTGAACCTGCTGGGTGAAGATGAAATCACGGTACCGGACCGGAACAGCCTGTTTGAGCTGATAAAGAAGGACATCAACTCATTTGACCTGGAGACCGAGATATCTCCCGTTGACCTGCGTCTGCTGCGTGCCGGCCTGTCCGCGGACTGCAGAAGGAATTTCTTTTTATTAAAACGGCTGGCGGAGTACGGGGCGTTTTCGGAACAGGAAATACTGAAGGCCTTACAGGAACACAAGGAAATATTACGCACGCTGCCCGTTTATTTTCTGGTTCAGACCGTGGAGGGCTGCGCGCAGCAATGCTCATACTGTCCGTACCCCAAATTCAGACCCGATATGCTGGGGAAAAAGGGTGAAATGGCCCCGGAGGATTTTGAAAAAATACTGGAGAAAATACGGGGATTCTGTGAGGACGCGGTCATCGGCTTTTCGTTATGGGGCGAGCATTCGCTGCACAGCAAGGCATATGAGCTAATCGAAAAAGTATGCGAGATACCGTCCTTCAAACTGGTAATTGAGACATCCGCCCTGGGATGGGACGCGAAGGCCCTGCAGTCATTAAGCGGCAATGTACGTGATCGCTGCCGCTGGATTGTTTCGCTGGATGCGATCAGTGAAGCGTGTTACAACACCTTGCGTGGGCAGGGTTTTGCCGAGGCCATGGAAAATACCAAAATACTGCTTGAGACCTTCGGTCGAAATGTATTTGTCCAGGCCGTGCGTATGCAGCAGAATGAGGATGAGCTTGAAAAATTCTATAAGCAATGGAAACAAACCACGGAAAATATTATTATTCAAAAGTATGATTATTTTTCCGGTTTTCTGCCGCAGTACAGGGTAACGGACCTTTCACCCCTGAAACGTTTTCCCTGCTGGCATATTAAACGGGACATTGCGGTTTTTCTGGACGGCAGTGTCAGCCTCTGCAGGGAGGACATCAACAAGCAGCATGTTCTGGGCAATCTTTTACAGGATGACCCGGCCGTTATCTGGGACCGGGGCAACGATTTTTATCTCCGGCATTTAAAGGAAGAATATCCCGATATCTGTAAAGAATGCGATGAGTACTACACCTACAATTTTTAAACGCCCGCAAATATCCTATACGGTAATGGGCGGAGCGCCGAAACCCCGCGTAAGCAAATACCTTTTTCCCGTCTCGATCGTCATCTTAAACCGGGGGGGCAGGCTGTTCCAGCATGATGTATTCAACGATCTGCCCCGGAAAGAGTCCCTTGAGGTTATCTTCATTGAGGGGCCGGATATTGCGTATGATGTGGAGAGCCTCTCCCGCCGCTATCCCAATGTCCGGTTTCTCTTGCTGCATGAAAAATGCACCGCCGGGGAAAAAGTGAATATCGGAATAGAAGAGGCCATGTCCCGCTTGGTGTTTATCATCTGGAACGATATGAAGATATCCCAAAGCTCGCTTGCCGCACGGGTACTGGAAAAAATCCTGCACCAAAACGCACTATGTACGGTTCCCATTCTGAAAAATAAAAAAGGTGATACAATCCCCAGTATCCAGACACCGGGGTATGAAAAGAAGGCCTTTAAAATCATCCCGTGGAACCCCCTGCGCGACGGTATGAAAAGCCTGTTCGCCTTCGATTACTGCGGTATTTATAATAAGGAAAAATACCGTTTGTGCGGCGGATTCGACGGGAATATCACCACCCCTTTCTGGCAGAAGGCCGATTTTGGTTTCAGGTGTTTTCTATGGGGAGAAAATATTGTCTGTAATACTTCCCTGCTGTTTCATTACAATTATGAGTTGTCCTTTGAGGACAACACCCCCGATGAAAGCTATAAACTGTTTTACCTGAAAAACCTGTGTGTGGATTTCAGAAGCGACCGCGGGGTGCTGCCGTTCAGGCATTTTTTCCGCTACATGATAAAATCGAATACCGGGATTATTACCTCCCTGAAAGAGTTCCTCAACGTACGAAAGTGGGTAATCCTGAATAAATACAGATTCAGAAGGGACGCAAAGAGTCTGATCGAGTTATGGGAAGATCCGGAATGAAAAGTGGTATATTTTTACAGGTACGATTGAAATCAAAACGCCTGCCCGGGAAAGCCCTGCTGGAACTGGCTGGACTCACGGTCATCGAGCATGCTATGCAGGCCCTTGGCCGGGTGGCGGTTGATGTGCATGCCCTGCTTACCGATGCAGAGAGCGCCTCGGCCCTGAAACGGTACGCGGAGAAATGGCAGTTTCACCTGTTTGCCGGGCCTTCGCTTGATGTCCTGGAACGATACTGCCGGGCGGCCGGGCATTTCGGCGTAACCCGGATTGTCAGGGCAACCGGAGACAATCCCCTTGTTTCGGCGGAGCTGACCCGGCGCAACCTGGAGTACCATCAGCAACACAGTACGGATTTCAGCAGGTTTGAAGGCGCGCCACTGGGAACGGGGGTTGAGGTGGTAGAGGCCCGGGCCTTGTTTGCCGCCCGTGAAAAAACAACGGATCCATATGATCATGAACATGTTACCCCTTATATTCTGAAGCATAAAACTGAGTTCTCGGTACATGAACCCCCTTGTCCGCCGGAGTGCCGGCTTCCCCGGGCGCGGGTAACGTTGGATACGGCCGCAGATTTCAAAATAATCCATGCTGTGTATACGGCACTCTATAGACACAAACCCATAGAAACTGTAGAACTTGTACAATGGCTGAAAACGCACACAGAGCTTTGGCAGGCAGCAGTACCGCAAGCCGAATGAGGCGGGTCCTTTTTGTCCCACGGGTCGGGCAGGGAGAAGGAATGGGACATTTCAAACGTTGTATGGACCATGTGCGTCTGTTCGGCACCGGGGCCCTGCTTTTGCTTCCCCCGGATAAATCCCTGAGCGTACTGCCCGTTTCGCAGGCCGAACACCGGTACCTGGTAAAACAGTTGCCGCCCGCCGCAAAATTAAAGTGCATTGTACTGGACGGCAGGCGCACCCCGCGGTCGTTGTTTTCAATGTATAGGGAACAAGCACCGGTTGTCGGCCTGGATGAGGGTGGTGCCGCCCGGGACCTGTTCCCCTACCTGATAGATACGCTGCCCGGAACAGCGAAGAGAAGCACTCCCAATATTGTCATCCCCTATGAACCCCGGTTACACACCGCCGCCCGGCGGAGTATGCACCATCCCTTCAAACGGGTGTTGTTGAGTTTCGGCGGAGAAGACCCGTGTCAATTATCGCCGGTACTGCTGCGGGAACTCCTTGAACAGGGGGTGTTCAGGCCCGCGGAAATAGCCGTGGTCCAGGGGCCTTTGTTTAAACACACCAAATGGCCGCAGGGTGTCACCGTGTATAAAAACAGGGGTGATCTGCAAGGTCTTATCCGGGAGTACGATCTTGTATTTACGCATTTCGGCCTTACCTGTTATGAGGCACTGGCTCTTGGCGTTCCGGTGATTAGTTTTAATCCGACGCCGTATCACCGGAGGCTCAGTCGGGAGGCGGGATTTCCCGAGATCGGCATACGAAAACCGAATCTGAAACGCCTTCGGGCCCTGTTAAAGAATGAACAGCGTTTTAAGCGGCTGTTGCTTCGCTACCCGCCGCGGGACCCTCGCACGCGGCCGGCCATAATCACACATCTGCAGGGCCGGGAATTCAGCGGTTCAGCCGTCTGCCCGCTTTGTCATCATCGGGGCAACAGGGTGTCGGCCCGCTTTCCGGCCAAGACATATTTCGCTTGTTCGCACTGCGGCATGATCTACGGACTTTTTTTCCTGGAAAAAAAGCAGTACTACAACCGGGACTACTTTTTCAAAGAGTATCGGAAACAGTACGGCAGGACCTATCTGCAGGACTTTGCATGTATCCGGCAACAGGGCAGGAGGCGGCTGCGTGTTATTAAAAGATTATGGAGGGAAAATAAGGAACACCCGCGCTTATTGGATATCGGTTGCGCCTACGGGCCGTTTCTCAAGGAGGCGGCCGCCCGGAATATAGCGGCGCGTGGTCTGGATATCAGCGGCGCCGCCGTACGGTATGTCAGGGAGACACTCGGAATTTCCTGTGAAGAGTTGGATTTTGGGAAAGACGGTGATATGTATGTCAAGAAAAACCGCGCCCTTTTCGATGGAGTGAGTATGTGGTTTGTACTGGAGCATTTTCAAAATCCGTTTGCCATACTGAAGCATATCAGCCTGCTTTTAAAGCCCGGTGGAATCCTGGCTTTTTCCACGCCTTCGGCGGCGGGGATCTCGGCCCGGAAGAACATGCGTCGGTTTCTGGAAAAGAGTCCGCCGGATCACTATACCGTCTGGCACCCGGCAAAAATCAAAAAACAGCTTGCGGGATTCGGTTTCACGGTAAAAAAAATATATATTACCGGGCATCACGGGGAAAGATTTTTCAAGGGAAAAGCGCTCCCCGGCCTGCCGGGAAAATGGTGTGCGAAACTATTTTCGGCGGTAAGCCGAGTGTTCGGACTCGGAGATACTTTTGAGGTATATGCGGTGAAAAGGGGGGACGCCGGGTGAGCGGTGCCGATGAAAAAACGATTGCCATTTTGGGGGGCGGTATTATGCAGCTGCCCTCCCTGCGCATTGCACGAGAACTGGGCTGGCGTGTTATTTTGATTGACGGCAGCAGCAAGGTGCCCGGGAGGGAGTATGCGGATTTTTTTGAGCATATAGACCTCAGGCACACGGAAGAGATAACAGGGGTACTAAAACGTTATGCCCGGGAAAACGGATTGGACGGGGTATTTACCGCGGGTACGGATTTTTCAACCAGTGTGGCGTATGCCGCCGAGCGCCTTGGTCTGCCGGGTATTCCTTATGAGGTTGCCCTGGACGCGACCGACAAGGTAAGAATGCGGGAGGTGTTTAAAGCAAATCATGTCCCCAGCCCGGATTTCCGGTGTATCACCGAGGAAACCCGGCTTGCGGAACTGGAGGGCGAGCTCCGCTTCCCGGTTGTGGTGAAACCGGCGGATAATATGGGCGCACGGGGAGTGGTGAAAGCCGAGTCACCCGATCAGTTGCGGCAGGCGGTGTCCCGGGGATTTATGTATTCCCGATCTCACAAGGTAATAATCGAGGAGTATGTGGAGGGACCTGAATTCAGTCTTGATGCCATCGTCTATAAAGGGGAAATAACCGTATGCGGGGTGGCGGACAGGGATATCCGCTTTTCACCGTATTTTGTAGAGATGGGACATACCATGCCCACCGCCTATAACCGGGCAACCGTTTCCGCTGTAGAAAAGGTATTTTGTCAGGGCATAAAAGCATTGGGTATTACAAACGGGGCGGCAAAGGGAGATATCAAACTCTCGGGGCAAGGGCCGGTGGTGGGAGAGATCGCGGCACGGCTTTCCGGCGGATACATGTCGGGTTGGACATTTCCCTACGCCTATGGTGTGCGGGTAACGGAAGCAGCCATGCGCATCGCGGTGGGCCTGCCCCCCCTTTCTCTCGAACCAAACTACCATTGTGTTTCCGCTGAACGGGCCTTTATATCCATACCCGGTGAGATACGGGCGATTTACGGTACAGACGAGGCCGGAAACCTGCCGGGAGTAATGGACCTGTTTTTACGGGTTGCACCGGGCAGCAAGGTGTGCTTTCCCAGGAATAACGTGGAAAAATGCGGAAATATCATTTCCAAGGCGGGCAACCGGCGGCGTGCGGTTGCCGCGGCACAAGACGCTTTACGGAGGATTTTTCTGCGCCTTAAGGCGGACAGGCCTGAGACCGATGAGTTTCTTTTGGGAAACGGGACCCCGGGTGTAGCCTGCTTTATAATCGAAGACCGGACAAACCGGGAGGCTTTGACCCGCATGCGGCCGCTGTGGAACGATATGCCCGGCCGCGTACCGGAGAAGATGGCGATTCTTGCCCTGCCGGCTGTCGAAAGAGAGCATGCGCATGACTGGCACGGCGTGCCCATCGGCAAGGCCCTCGAAATGGTTACCCGGTATACCGGGGTACACCTTACCGCCGCTGTTACCGATAATATGATTGTGTTGGGAAGGCTTTTCTGGGATGCCTTTTGCAGAGGCGGCATCCAGGGTGGGGTTTATGTTATCGATACTCTTCTAAAGAAGCGGAGAAAGGGAGCGGCGGATGAAAAAGCGAATTAGCCTGGTTGTTATTTTATTTTTACTTTCCTTATTCACCCTCCGGGCGGAGTATATTGAGTTACAATCTTTTATAAAGGAATTAAAAGTCTCTCTGGAGTGGGATTATATGCTCGATACCGGTGTGCTGATAAAAAACACGGACAGGGTGGTTTTTAAAATCGGCGCGCCGTGGGTCCTTTTGAATTATATGAAAAAGGTGAATACGGCGGGAATTATCAGGAAAAAGGGCGCGGTACTGATCCCGGACGAGACGGCCGCCATAATCAAGGATTTTTTTAATAAACCGTCGGAGACTCCGTATTACCGGGTTGCGGCCATCGTGATCGATGCGGGTCACGGGGGCAAGGATCCCGGGGCCTCATATTCATATACGGTAAACGGGAAAAAGGTAACGGTAGCGGAAAAAGACGTGGTATTGCGCATATCATTGCTTCTTTACAAAATGCTTACCAATAAATATCCTAATAAGATTGTCAAGCTTACGCGCGACCGTGACGAGTTTATCTCCCTGGAAAAGCGTCCGGAAATTGCCAATAATATACCGACAAAAAAGAATGAGGCGATTATATATATCTCCATTCATGCCAACTCATCCGCGAACAGACAGGCCAATGGATTTGAGGTCTGGTATCTGACGCCGACACACAGACGTGAGTTGATTGAACCCACGGCATATAGCGACGAACATGAGGATATCATTCCCATCTTAAACAGCATGAGGGAGGAGGAATATACATGGGAGAGTGTCATCCTGGCCAAAGACATCCTTGATTCCCTGAATGCGGTGATCGGTAAATCCAGTGAAAACAGGGGGTTGAAGGAAGGGCGATGGTTTGTCGTCCGCAAGGCCAAGATGCCTTCTATTCTTATTGAAATAGGATTTGTATCAAACAAAGAAGAAGCCCTTGCATTAACAAGCGAAAACCACTTGAAGAAACTGTCCCAGGCGATATATAATGGCGTCGGCTCATTTATTGAAAAGTTTGAGAAGTCAAAAGCATTTACGGAGTAGAACGTGAAAATATATTCTAAATTTGTTCCTATTATATTTATGGGATTATTGGGTGTGGTATTTCTGGTTTCGCTCTTTTTTTTCGTATTTTCGGAAAATTGGGTGCGTCGCGTACTCTTTTTCCCGCATGTGGGAAAAACCAAGGTAGTGGGGGAGGAGCGCTTTCTCCCTGATTTGGGAAGTGAAGAGGCAAATGTCATGATGTTGGTGAATGAGATTGTATCCGGCCCCTATAAGTACGAGAACCTGCCGGTAATACCCGTGGATACAAAAATAAAATCCGCTATTCTTCATGATCATATTCTCTATGTAAATTTTTCCAACGGAATTTTTAAAATAAACAAACTGGTACTTATTTCGCCGCGACAGATTCTTCAGGCATTTGCGGACAGTGTACTCTATAATTTTCCTGATGTAAAAAAGGTGGTTGTTTTTATAGAGGGACACCAGGTATCCAATTACTCGGAAGCGAACAGACTGCATTTTTATAAATACTTGAAGGATTTTATCATCACCGATATTACTGATTTGGGAAGATACGTGGCCGCACTGAAAAACAATCCGTTGCTGGAATACTGCGCCGGTCTGAAATCGAGCGCGGATTTCGAGAACGGTATTGTTTTTTCAGCGGATATTATAGAGTAAATCAGAATTTTACAGGATTTTAAAAAAAAAATAAATTCGTTGACAAAATATTTAGGGTGATTATAATTTTAGACCTAGAAAGACTTTAATAAAAGGAGCAAAAAATGAAAAAGATATGTTTTGTGCTCGGTGTTCTCTTTGTGTTGATTTGTGTACAGGCTGTGGCCCAGGTAACCGAACCACAGGTACTCATTGATTTCAATGATTTAAAAGCGGATGTAACCAAACAAGGTGAAACCACACCAACCGAAAACCAGGCCACCATGGTTGATTACCGCAGCCAGGCCGGGGCTGAAGTACCCGCGGATGAGTTGGACAAGTTAAAAACTTCTCTGGCGCTTGGTAACTGGGAGGTTGACCTGGCTTCATCCTCACAGTATCGTGAAAATATTATCTATTCCTATGCCAAAGAAGCGCAGACCACTGCCAATGCAGCTGATTTTGAGGGCGAGGACATGAAAAGTAAAGCGGTTCTGGCCGTGCGAATTCATTTCCCGGAACCGGCATTCAATTCATATGCAATCATAAAGCCGCCTTTTGAGATTCCGGCATATATGGATAAGGCAGGTGATGAGAATAAGGGCAAGGGTGATAAATTCGACAATAAAGGTATTATAAAAAACGTCGGCACCATCAAAGAGATGCAGATGGTTGTCAGCGGCAGGAACTTTCCGCACGGTATCGGGTTGATTTATAAAGACCAGAACGGTGAGGAACGGACCATATTTTTTGGATATTTGAATTATGCCGGATGGAAACGGCTGAAATGGGAAAATCCCAATTATATCAGCGATGTACGGGACAGGGATCTGAGAGTATTCCCGCTTTATCCCCAGAGCGAGCCGTTTATCAAATTCATAGGGATTATTATCTATCGTGACGCGCAACAGACCGGCGGTGATTTTGTAACCTATGTAAAAGATGTAAAGGTCAAGTACGACCTGGCCTGGCAGGATTTCAATCTTGATATAAATGATGAGCAGGTATGGGGGATTATGCAGCAGCGTGAAGAGGCCAGAAGGAAGGCCGAGATCAGGCGGCTTGGCAATCTGCACATCCTGCGTTTTCTGGAAAAACAGAAAATGTATAAAGAACAGAGTAATAATACTGATACTCAGGGAAACCAATAAGAAACAAAACAGATTAATATAACAAAAAGAGCTGTCCAAAGATCTTGGACAGCTCTTTTTTTATTCGGCTATTTCAGGTTTTTGCACCAACTGGTCTATTTTTAATTTTAATCCGATTTGAGCGCTGAAGAGAAATCCCCCCAGACCTTTTCCCGGTTCTACTCCCAGTAGATCGTCCTGGCCGAAGGTATAAATACTGCTGTCGATTATAACAAGGAGGTTTAAAAACCGTACCAGTTCCACTTCCACCTCTGTGCCGATAATAAGTGAGCTTAGGGTGTGTGAACTGGTGGTTGTGGGTGTAATAAAAGTCTTGGAAATGGTCTGGTAGGCAAAGGTGAGAAGGACCCTGAACGGAACATTTTTTTGAAAGAGGTCGGTGCTGAAATAATACTTGTCCAGACTGTCTATGACCTGTGACGAATCTTTGACCAGGGTAAAGGTTTTGGACAATAGCCCAAAGGTACAAATCGCATTCATTACATGAAAACCGGCAAGAAGAGAGGTTTCTTCCTGTGAATAGTCTCCCTCTTTCGACAGACTCCCGATGGTATTGCCCGTCCTTATTTCCGCGAAGATTATTCCGGGAAAATCAATACGTAATGACGCGTTAATCCCCGAGCGGATCAGCGGGTCCCAGGAGTTAAAAAATCCAAAGTACGGACCCAATCCGATGCTGATAAAGCTGTACCGGTAACTCACCATAGTGGCTGAAATATTCCTGAGAATAGGATCTTGTGTAAAGCCGGTGGTAATGGAAAAGTTATCACCGATTTCGTGGCTGGCAAAGATTGAAATTCCCCAGGGAAAGGTCAGTCCGTCGAAGGTATGGTCGGATTCTTCTCGATCAGGGGCAAAGTCCATATTTTCAAATCTGAAAAGTATTCCCACATCAAGGGCATAAAGCCCGGATTGGCATACTATGAGGAACAGCAAAAGAAAACTTATTGCTAACGCGGTTTTAAATCTCATGGAAGGTATGCTCCTTTTATACTATTCTATCCACAAAAAAATAAAAAAACAACCGTATGCTGAAATGGTTGTTAGACCTCTATTCTTTTAAATATATACCTGGCCAGTACAAGACTATCCTCCTGGTTTATGGCACTGAAATTGACTGCCAGATATTTGTTGTTCCGGACAACTATGATACCGGAGGGAGCCAACTCTTTTGCGGAAAGGATAAATCGTAAGGAAGCAATATGGGTGTTTTCAGCAAGCACCGATTCGGGAACCGGTGAATACAGTTCCAGGGCAAGGCCCCCCATGCTCAGGTTAACAATCAGGCCGGAAACAAGGTGCGGATAACCCGGAATATGGAAGTGAGCACGCAGTAAATCCTGCGGATCGGGGGTTATGCGGATATGTTGGCGTTTCTCCTGTCCTTCAACCCGTTGTAAAATTTTATGTAATTTGACGGGAGTTTCACTCTCTTTATACGGTTTCAACAGATAGCCTATTACTCCCAACTCCAGCATTTTGACAACCGCCTCCCTGTCGGACTGTATTGTATGTACGATAATGTTGATTTTTTTTGTTTTTACCTCACGCTTTAATTCCTCTATCAGTTCAAGCCCGCCGGTTCCTTTTTGGTCTATATCAACGACAGCGCATGAGATCTCTTCGGGAGCCTTACGGATGATAGTTAAGGCCTCCGCCCGGTCGGCGCACGGAATTCCCTTTATACCGAACGAGAGGAGAATATAGCACAAGGAGTTCCTGATTTCGGGAGAGTTATCTACGACAATAGATACCATATGGATAATTACATAATGCACCGGTATCGGTGAATGTGTCAAGAATTTAAAACAGCTTCAATAAAAATGTTTTTAACTTGACTTATTAACATTTGTATATAAAAATAAAAATAGGATGAGTGATTATTTTGATCCAAAGAACGAAGAGTTGCTGAAGGACTTCTTTGCGGAGGCCCAGGGCCAGATAGAGATCCTTGAACAGAACCTTTTGGTACTGGAAAATGATCCCGGCAATAAAGACGCCATCGATGAACTTTTCCGGGCCGCTCATACGCTCAAAGGCGGTTCCGGCACGGTCCAGATGAGTGAGATATCGGAGTTTACCCATAGTATCGAAGATGTCCTGGACAGTCTGCGCAGTGCCAAGAAAAAAATAACGGGAAAGGTGATAGACAGCCTGCTGGCGTCGGTGGATACGTTGAAAGAAATGTTGGAAAAAAGAATGAGCGGGCAGGTTTTTGATGATGATATCGCTCCCCTGATTTCCATCTTAAAGGCATCGGTGAATGAACCGGCAAAAGCGCCCCGTGAAGAAAAATCCGCGCCTACTGCCGAGAAAAAGCAGGATACGCAGGGGTTGACCGAATATGAGCTGCTGGAGTTGGGCCAAAACTCAGGTACGGGGGAGTTTATTTACAAAGTAGACGTGGAGTTTAACGAACTGAATACAATGAATACGGTCGGCGGTATTCAGGTCTTTGCCATCCTGAAGAATACCGGAAAAGTCTTAAAAACCCTCCCGGGTTTTGAAGAAATCTACAGTGATACCTTTTTCCCGGAAATAACCTATTATGTCTCAACAAAGGAAACCGCGGCTAAAATTAAAAATCTCTGTACCATCAATGACGTTACCACAGCGGTTTCGGTGGAGACATTAAAGGGAGGCGCCGGTGCTTCGTCCGAAAAAAAGAGTACCGTAACTGCCGACGTCAAACAGGAGATTGAAAAACGTGATGCGGAGGAAGAAAAGGATATAAAAAAGGCACAGCATAAGTTCATCAGTTCCTCGGTATTGCGTGTCGACAGTAAGCGTATTGATACGCTGTTAAACCTTGTCAGTGAAATCGTAATTATGAAATCGGCTATCAACCAGGTAAACAGCCAGTTCGGCGCGCATTATCTGGAGTTCCAGAATACTATGGGACAGTTCCAGGATCGGATTCGGGAATTGTTTGATGCGCTGCCGGGATTTATGGAAGATATTCAAAATGGCACATCATTTAAAGCGGTAAAAAAGAATATTTTAGGCCGGTTCGGTGACCTGTTATCGGTTTTCTCGAAGTTTGACTCACAGTACAAGGAATCATTGAATAAGTTCCGTGGGAATTCCCAGAGTCTCAGCCGGATAACCTCCGCACTTCAGGAAGGGGTTATGCAGATACGCATGGTCCCCATCTCCCATATTTTCTCACGTTTTCCGCGGTTGGTACGAGACCTTTCCAAATCCCTGCATAAAAGTGTGAACCTTATTATCGAAGGAGAGTCCACCGAACTGGATAAATCGATTATCGAAGACCTGCTGGATCCGCTCATCCATTGTGTCAGGAACTCTATTGACCACGGGATAGAAGACCCCGCCCGAAGAGAAAAGAAAGGCAAGG
>Ga0315542_1000109_pt1 | contig 41897 bp, 32 predicted proteins | sample SalMarSW160120MG_FD_202541 | JGI IMG/M metagenome (GOLD analysis project Ga0315542, IMG submission 202541) | Salt marsh sediment microbial communities from the Plum Island Ecosystem LTER, Massachusetts, United States - Salt Marsh Sediment SW1601-20 ...
CTCCATGACGGGATGCTCCGGCAGCGCCTCATAAAACCCTTCCATGTACTTTTCCCAGAGCCTTTCGCGCACCTGGAACAGGTTCTCTCCTTCGCTTTTCCACACTTTGGCAAGTTCATACCGGCCGCACTCTCCTCCCCACACGCTCCGACGGCCTCCGAAATCATATATTTTCAGCTTACACTCGTTGTGGCACTGGCGGTCGGCATGGCAGGTCTTTTCGGTGCAGTTCATCCGGTCCTCGATTGCGCTCTTGAGACCCCTGAATTGGCTCTTCTTTCGCTCCGAAAGCATTTTATGCCGCAAGCGAATGGCGGCTCCATACGCGCCCAGCACCTCCCGGTGACACGGAACAAGGATTTCCCTGGCGAGAACCTGCTCAAATGCGGCCACGATCCCCCTGTTCAGGGAAGGCCCGCCCAGGAACATGATCCTCTCGCCGATCTTCCGTTTCCCCACCACTCGGTTCAGGTAGTTGTGCACCACGGCGTAGCATAGGCCGGCGATAAGGTCCTCTCCGGCCACACCTTTCTGGTGGTAGGAAACGAGATCCGATTCCATGAATACCGTACATCGCTCAGCCAGCTTGACAGGTCTGCGCGAAGAGAGAGCGATCGCCTCAAACTCTCCCACAATATTGACCCCGTATTTACTGGCAAGCTCGTGGAGAAAACTGCCGGTCCCTGCGGCACAGACCTTGTTCATGTCGAAATCCAGAGGATTCCCGTTCTCCAGAGATATATACTTCGAGTCCTGACCTCCAATCTCGAATATGGTATCCACGGCCGGGTCGATCTCGACGGCCCCGGCGGCGTGTGCGGTGATTTCGTCGATGATCAGGTCCGCGTTCAAAAAGTCACCCACAACGTAGCGTCCTGATCCGGTGGTAGACACACCAATTATCTCCACGCCCTCACCCATCGCACTCCGGAGGCTCTTCAGGAGACCCTGCGTAACTTCGATCGGTTTCCCCCGAGTAGGAAGGTAACGCTTGTGGATGATCTCCCGCCTTTCGTTGACGAGGGCATATTTCGTGGTGGTGGATCCGATGTCCATGCCCAGGTAGGCACGTGACCTCCCGGGCGCGGCGATCACGGGAATCTCATTCGATTCATTGAAGCGGGTCTTTTTCAGGAGGAGTCTCGGTGCCGTGGGAACAAAAATCCTTCGCTCTTTTTTCTCGCTCTCCCAGAGGGAGATATCTACGCTCTTTCCGGAATCCAGGGCCTGAAGAGCAACCCCGATAGCTCCCAGCGAGGTACTGTGATCCGGAACGATGAGATCGGGATAGTACTCCCTGAAGGCCTTGACCTGGAGAGCATTCAAGGAAAGGCCTCCCGCGAAAAGGATGGGTCCCTCCAGGACACGGTTGGACACCATGGTGCTGATATAGTTCCGGGCATTCCCCACGTGGAGTCCGTAGATGATGTCTTCCAGGGATTCACCTTTGTTCTGCAAATGAATCATGTCCGATTTGGTAAACACCGTGCAGCGGCAGGCGACATTCGCAGGCCTCCGGCTCTTGCTTCCGAGGGAGATGAAGGCGTCCAGGATCCTGTCGATGCTGCAGTGGGACTCCGGCTTCTCACTCTTGTACAAGGCCGTGGCCAAGCGCTCCGCCTGCTGATCAATAAAGGATCCGGTTCCGGAAGCACAGGGACCGTTGCCCTTGAAGTATGCAAGGTCCCAGGTCCCGTTTTCGCGTCTGATCTGCATCAACGCCGTATCCTGCCCCCCCATGCTGATAATGGACCGCACATCCGGTTGAATGTGCACGGCGCCTAATACCTGGCTGATGGTCTCATATTCATAGGGACTCCCGAATCTCTCGCTCAGCACCTTGCCGTGATTCCCGGTGAAGGCCACTGATCGGATGTTCTCCTTTCCGAACCTTTTCAGGACGTCCAGCATGACCGTTTTCACCGTCTCCTCCACGCTGCCCAGATGTCGTCTATACGGGGATTCATAGACAATTTTTTTCCCTTCGCTCATGACCACGCAGTTGATACTGATAGATCCTGAGTCAATACCCACAACCAACTGATCTTTTGTCATCTTTTTCCTGCCTTCCTCCATGAATTGCCCTCCTGTGTTCACCGATGACGGTCCTTCGGCACACCGTTCTCTGTCCAACATAGAGGCTTCATGGAACTTCAATACCTCTATGTCGTTACCTCATAGAACCTGCTGTTCAGACATCCAGGTTATCAAAAGAGTCTCTGGGAGCAGCAGAACCGATTTCGGACAGTGTTGATTGTGTGTCAATTTAGAACCGATACGATATCCCAATAAGAAAATGGTTGGTTGCTAACCGGGTTTGAATGGTGTCCTTCGAACCAGCAAGTCCATACAATACGTCGGTGTTTTCCAGATCGGCACTGAAGTTTGTGTAGCGATACTCTCCAAATAAGGCCAAGTGTTTCTGAAATTGCCATGCAATGCCTGCCCGTAGATCTACCCCTATATCCAGGGAAGTACCGGAAACAGTTTCTGAGAGAGCCGGTCGGAAATCTGCCCTTTTGGTATCGATTTCTCTCCTAACAACTCCCAGGCTGGAAAAGGTTATTGAAACGTTTGCATCTGCGTCCTGGGTGACAGCCCCCCCGCCGTAGATATCAATAAATCCCTCGGCCCGTGCCTGCGCCGAGCCTACGGCCAGGAAACAAACCACTGAAAAAATTACTAGGAGAAATTGTTTCTTCGGCATCGTTCTCACCTCCATTCCAGATTGGCTCCGGATCAGGTTTTGATCCTTAAAGATAGCAAGGGGTATACCAACCACGCCGACGATCCATGACCCACGCTCTTACCCGCATCTCCGGGAGAGCTGAGACACTCCGTTGGCATCGTGTATCTTATTGTGATTAAAAGGAATCGACGCAGCTCTGAGGTAAAAGGGCATGCCCCCCGGGTCCCTCTGCAAGGGATTCTTCGGGATGCCGCGAGCATGCTTGTTTTGGGAGGGAGGATGCAAATGGAGTTGCTATCACGTGTTCTTCCTGAATAAAAAACACGTATTTTCAATTAATTGGCTCAGTGCAACGATAATTGAGGGCGCAACAAAGGTTGCAGGGTTCGAAAAGCTCAGGGGTTCATCTTCTTAAGGCGTTTGTTTAGAGCCTGGCGGCTGATGCCCAGAGTCAGGGCTGCGATCGACTGGTTGTCACATGCCCTTTTCATGGCCTCCTCCACCAGCAGGTCTTCGATCTGTTTGAGCGTGGGCAGGGATTCGGAGAAAATGATGCAGGCTTGGTCTTTATCCGCCTGGTCAGGGGACGTTTCCGCAAGCGTTGAAGACTTTTGAAAGATGTGGGACTTGAACGCCTCCATGGAGAGCTTCCCCGACTGGTGACGGCTCAGGGCATCGTAGACCATTGACTCAAGTTCCCGCACGTTTCCGGGATAATGATAGCCGGCAAGCAGGGTGATCAACTCCCCCGGGGGGGTCGGCGTTTTCTTGCCGAGGTTCCGGGCAGCCTTGTCCAGGAGATGGTCCACGAGCAGGGGCAAGTCCTCGATGCGCTCGCGTAACGGGGGAATGTGGAGTTGGTGATCACAAAGGCGGTAGTAAAGGTCCTTCCGAAAACTGCCCGAGGCTTGTAAGGCCTCGAGGTTCTGGTTCGTGGCCACGATAATCCGGGCATCGGATCGTTTGGCCACGTCGGAACCCAGGGGCAGGTATTCTGCTTCCTGAAGAAGCCTGAGCAGCTTGACCTGAGAAGGGATACTCAGGTCCCCGATTTCATCCAGGAAAAGGGTGCCTTCGAACGCCTGTTCCACCAGACCGCTTCGTGTCTGATCGGCGCCTGTAAAAGCGCCTCGTTTGTGGCCGAAGAGACTGTCCGAAAAGACGTTGTCGTCAAGTCCCGCCACGTTAATCGGTATGAACTTTCCGGAACGGTTGCTGAGGGCGTGGACGGCCCTTGCAAAGAGCTCCTTGCCGACACCTGTCTCTCCGGTGATCAGCACCGGCCTGGGGCTCGTGGCAATCGCCTCGGTGTACTGAAAGATGGACCGAATGTTCGGACTGTTCGTGATAATCTCTGAAAACGCCTCAGGATGTTTCAGTGTTCCAGAGAGAAAACTCGCCTTGATGGACCGGTTTTCCCGCTGCAGTTCGCGAAGGTCTACCGCCCTTCGCACACCGCCGACGAGACGGCTTCTTTCCACCGGCTTGACCATGTAATCGAATGCTCCCAGCCTCATACACCTCACCGCCGTTTCCACGTCATTCGCACCTGTAATAACGATGACGGGGAGGTCCGGAAAATCGCCGATGATTTGGGGTAACAGCTCCTCCCCTGAAATGTGGGGCATCCTCAAGTCCAGGAGCATGACCTCGATCTCGCTGTTCGACAAACAGGGCATGACTTCCCTGCTGTCCTGGCATCGGATGACATGGTTCATCTTGGCGGATCGAAGCGCCAACTCGAAGCTGGCAAGTGCCTGCGTCTCATCATCGACCAGCATCACCGGAAACTGTGGGTAAATAGACTCATTCATGGCATAGACCCTCCCGGGGAAGGTTCCCAGTCGATCGGCAGCCGGATTTCCGCCGTGGTCCCCTTGGCTGCCTCTGATTGAAAGTGTAAGGTGCCGCCGAGTTCCTCTACGATCTTTGAAGAGATGGACAGGCCAAGCCCTACACCTCCCTGATCCTGTCTGGTTGTGAAAAAGGGATCTGTGATGTGGGGGAGCGCATCCTCCGGTATTCCCGAGCCCTCGTCACGGACCAGGATGATGACCTCTCCCTTGACCGGGTCAAAAGAAGATGAGACAAAAACCTCATGTTCCTTGTCCTCGATGGCCTGACAGGCGTTCTGGATCAGATTGATCATAACCTGCTCGAGCCGCTGGAAATTGCCGACGATCGCCGGAAGGTCATCACCGTATTCTATGACGAATCGGTTTGTGGCCTTATTGATCATGTTGGCCAGAAGCGAAATCGCCGATGAAAGCACAGCGTTCACGTCCAGTGACTGTCTCAAATCACCGGATTCCTCCCTGACGTAGTTCTTCAGATCCTGGACGATCCGCTTGATCCTTTCCGAACCGTCCAGAATACCGGAGAAAAGTGTGGGCACACTGTCCCGGATCTCGGTATACCTCATGCCCCCCAGGAGAAAGTCACCGTTTTGCTCATAGTATTCCTTGAGGATCGGCATGGCATGGTTCCATGCCTCTTTCAGAATGGGTGCATTCAGCATGATGAAGTTGTTGGGATTGTTCACCTCATGGGCGACTCCTGAGACAAGCGTCCCGAGGGCCACCATCTTGCTCGCCTGCATCAGCTTCTGTTCCTGGACCCTGGCCTGTTCTTCAGCATCCTTCCTTTCCGTAATGTCCCGCGCGATCCCGCGGAAACCCATAGGTTCCCCATCCGAATCGCGCATCAGGGAAACCGAAATCTCAAGAAATCGGCGGTCCCCGTTCTTCTGAATGGTTTCCCACCCCAGTGCCCTCGAGGGCGTCCCGGTCCTGAATACCTCATTGAAGGTGTCATAAACCGTTTCAGCGGTCTTTTCACTCATATAGTTCCGGTCATTCATCCCCATGAGTTCTTCTCTCGGGTAACCCAGAATCCTGCACAGAGCATCGTTGAAAAATGTCAGGTTGCCCCTGAGATCAACCTCATAGTAACCGTCTTCTATGCTTTGCAAAATCGTCCGATATTTTTCTTCGTTTTCGCTGAGGGCCTTTTCCGCTTCTCTCCGTTCGGTGATTTCCTGTTTGTAGTCCTCGAGGGTACCCTTCATTTCTCTCTGTTGCGCCTCAATGGTGGTAAAAGCCTTTGAAAAACGGCGGGAAAGGAAAAGCGACTGGGAGAAGATGAATATGAAGAAACCAAAGGGGATAAGGTATCCTGTTACTATTACCCGCTCGGCGTACATCACATCATTGATTGCTGCCAGAGAAAGGATGACAAATCCCAAAAGCAGGGCAGATGTCCCCTCTCGGCCGTGTCGCCAACAGTCTATAAGGAAATAGAAACAGTAAACGGCTGTCCCGAGCATAAAGATCTGACCGAGAGGAAGGGTATTGGTGAAAATCCTCGCATCAGTAAAAATCACGAGACTCGAAAGACTCAGGCAGCCGGCGGTTATGAGAACAAGAAATCGCTTTGAAAAGTCACGGAACAGAGATCGCATGTAGAGGCAGAAGGCAGGGATCGCAAGGTAAAAAGAGAGATATTCGAGGCGTGTCATGAGCGCCCAGTTTGCGTTTGGGAAAAACAGTGAAAAAGGTCTTTCACCGGTATCGAGCAGACGCAGGCCGATCAGAAGGCAGAAAACACTGAAGTAGAGGGAGGAGCGATCTTTTCTCTTGAAATCAACCAGCCCGAGGTTGTACATGGCGATGATAAGGATGCCTCCTAAGAGAAACAGGTTCAGTCCGATTCTCTTCTCTCTCAACCACCTGAGCTCTTCCCTATCACCCAGCTTCACCGCCTCCCAAATCCCGCCTCTCCTGTGGTGAAAATTCGAGACAAGGAAAATTAACTCCAGTTCCTTCTTTGCGGATTCCAGGTTCACGATTTGGGGGAGGTATTGTGGGACGGTTGTTTCAGCACTCTTCCCGGCAATCCCTGCTGAGGACACCTTTTTCCCGTTCACATAGACGACGAACGCCGTACCCATCTCAAGTATTTTCAGAGCCAGGCCGCTCCGTTGGTTCCCCAAGAGAACCTTTACCCGGCAGGTCGCATACCCAACGCCGGGAAACCTGCGCTCGCCATGGATGCGCCGGTTCCAGTATCCGGGCACCTTCATAAATCCGTTCATGCGGGGAATCTTCCCCGCAGAGAAATCTGATGGAAGGAGGTGTTGTTCCCAGTAAAATTCGAAGCTGCCCGCAAGGTCGACGGGCCCATCCTTTTTGAAATCCCATTTTCGCAAATCCATGACGCCATTTATCGCCTCAGGGATTTTTTTGGTGGAGGACCGGCATCCGCACATGATGACGGCGAGGGAGAGAACGATGAAGAACAGGGGAAAACATGACATTCTCAGCCTTATCAAAAGGTTGTGACTCTCCTTGTTGCACGCATGGCTCACGAGAATTGAGACCTCCCGGCGGATAACGTTCCTGCGACCAATCCGGAACAAAGCCCTCAAGTGACGGCTACGGATTGACCGCCTGCCGAAACGTAATGCACGTGTTTCTGCCGCTCAGGACAATGGAAACCTCACCGCACGAGGTTCGGAAGACCAGGAAAATCAACGACTTCATTAAAGGCCAAAACATTTCGAGAGTCAAGAAAAAGCTTACGGGGAAACGCGAAGATGTGGCGGCAGGCTGTCATCATCGGGGCTGCAGAATACCGGAGACCGGGGACCGTTCGCCACCGCCGCCCCGCAAATGGAGTGATGAGAACTCCGCAATCAGGCTCTGAAAATCATAAAACCACCCAGCAGTCCGAGAAGAACAAACATGACCTTCCGGTACTGGACATCGTCGATCCTGCCGTAAAAGAGGGCGCCCACAAAGGTACCGAACAGGAGCGCGGGAAATGAGACACCGAAGTATTTGAGGACGACCGGTGTGATAAAACCGTTTATGATGTAGAAGAGAACCACAATCATATCCGCAACAAAGAACATTCCCTGGAGCGATGCCTTCATCCGGTCCTTGGGCCAGTCCTGCAGGGACGCATACACAATGACGGCGGGTCCTGAAGCACTGAAAGCCCCTCCGAGACAACCCCCGAGAAAGCCGAATACATATGCCCATCTTTCGCGGGTCCCTCCTGGTAGCCTCCGGGATATCAGGCTGTACAGAGAATAGGCGAGAAGCAGACTTCCCAGGACTAGCTCAACCATGCTCTTGTCAACTTGTTTGAGAAACTGGACCCCCAGAGGAATGCCCGGCACCGTTCCGATCAGGAAGGGGGTGATCTCCTTCCATGAGAGATGATTCCAGAGCTGAATCAGGAGAATGGTGGTCATAGCCAATCCTGCCAGCGCGGTCAAAGGTATCACCGTTTTGATATCCAGGAACGCTGCGAGGAGGGGAATGGCCAGGAGAATTGATCCGAATCCCGATAGCCCCTGCGTGAAACCGGCAAAAAAAATCACCGCACAGATCAGCAGATACGTTTCCATCAGGCTGAATCACCCGGCCACTGGTTCAGGATGGAATAAAATCGACGCGTTGACGCTTCGGTCAAAGTACACCCTCTTTTCGATTCAGAATCACCGTCACAAACATCATTGCCGGACAATGGCTGGTGCGGGCCTGTCACACTCCCAGCTTGTGCTTTTGACGTGATCTTATAGCGTGCATTTTGCCAAAAGTGAAGTGCAATGATTTCAGGATCGTCAGCAGATTGGCGCATTTGTGCATTCCTCCGTCACGCCGGGCCTGGAGCACGAAAGAGAAAATGGCAAAATCCGGGGCAAGCGAAGCCGGAGACCCTTCTGCAAGGACCATTTTGATGCCCGGGGTGGCTGGCATAATTGTTGCTTCCATCGTGTAGCATTGTGTTCCGACAGAGTGCATCTTTTCGGTTTTTCCAAAAAAGCCGAACAGGAAATGGCATTCCTTGTAAATCCCGGGACCCGAAGGAAGGAGAAATTAAATGGTAGAGACAGCAGAAAAGATGGACCAGGCGGTGAATGCGGCCGAAGACAAAGAAGGAAAATATCTGACCTTCAGCCTGGCCGGGGAAGAATACGGCATCGGCATCCTCAAGATTAAAGAGATTATCGGGATGATGCCCATTACCCCTGTACCCCAGACGCCTGAGTTTTTCAAAGGAGTAGTCAATCTTCGGGGAAAGGTGATTCCGGTTATAGATCTCAGGCTCAAATTCGGCATGGAGGCCGCGGACTTCACCGAACGTACCTGTATTATCGTGGTGGAAATTGACGCCGCATCCGGTACCGTGATGACCGGCACCGTGGTTGATTCCGTTTCCGAAGTGCTCAATATAAGGGGAGAAGATATCGAAGACACGCCCGCCTTCGGCACCAATCTCAATACCGATTATATCCTGGGCATGGCAAAAACTGAAGGCGGCGTCAAGATTCTACTCGACATCGACCGGGTCCTCAGTGATGAAGAAATAGCTGTGCTCGAAACAAGCAAATAGCAGTGAACTCCAGCGTCTATCTTACCGAAAACAGAAGCATCCAGCCACCCATGACCGCCAATAGCGGTCACGCCGGCCGTATCAACCAGGACTTCAATTGGGCCGCTATAGGAGCCTCTGAATAAGCAGCACAACCAATAGCGCCGCCAACACATATGCGGCGTACGCGTTCACCCGACCCGAGTGCATCCGTCCAAACCGGTTCGCAAGGTATCGGCCTCCGAGGATGACAGGCCTTCCAAATAGGCGGTCCAGGAGATGAGGCTCTTTCTGCTCCTTTTTTATGGCACTCAGAAAATGCCGGTGGATGGTCTCCCGGGCATTATGAACCGGCATGGGTCTGAAAATGCCGCTGAATATGACCCGCACGGGATTTGAAAATCCGGTTGCACTGTAGGTCATCTCAGGGAGAAGTCTTCTGACCCCTCCACTCCAAGCGGGCCGCCGTTCAAGGCGTCTACGCCTGGTAAAAAGGCGTACGCTGAGAAATCCGCCTCCCAGAAGCAGGATCAGGACCACCACGGTGTATGACGGCGACATGGCAAAGACAACCGGGCTACGCTTCCCGCCCCGGTGCATAATCACCAGCCCGCGCCCCGGGAGCACACTCCTTCCGACCTGGGCTCCCAGATTGTGAAAGTCGGAGACAAAAGCCTTCGGAAACCGGACATTTCCTTTGCCCACGGTAAAAAATGGGGGCACAAGCTGATCCATCGCACTCCCGTGCACATAGGGCCTGGCCACCTGATCCATCACGGGAATCACATAGGGAGGAAGAATACCGAGCAGGCAGCACGAGACGGCCAGGATGCCCATGGGAATGGTCATGGATTGCCGCGCCTCGTGTACCGTCTCGGCGGCTTTGCTCCTCGCCTTCCCCAGAAAATTCATGGCAAAGGCCTTGGCAAAACAGGTGACGGCCAGAGCTGCGGTCAGAGCCAGGCCCGCACCACAGAGGGCAAACACAATTTTCACCGCCCGAGAGGAGAGTACGGCACACTGGAGCAAGGCCTGAAGGGTCAGCCACTCACTGACAAAGCCGTTGAACGGGGGCAGGGCCGCGATGGAGAGGGCGCCGACCAGAAAAAAAAGAGCCGTCCATGGCATTCGTCTGATGAGACCGCCCATCCTGTCCATGTCCCGGCTGCCTGTCCTGTAGTCAACCGTGCCCGCGCCCAGGAAGAGGAGAGACTTATACACGGAATGGTTCGTCATGTGGTACAGGGCCGCAATAAAGGCAATTCCTGCGAGCTCCGAATGACCGGTCGAGAAAAACACGAGGCCTGCTCCAAAACCAGCTGTCGTGATGCCCGTATTTTCTACCGTACTGTGTGCCAGCATCTTTTTCATATCATTTTCCGGTGTAGCATAAAGGATGCCGGCCAGTGCGGAAAGGGTGCCGATGATCAGAACGATAAGGCCTTTATTTGTATCTGTAATCGGGAGGATGTCACAGTTTATTCTCAGCATCCCGTACAGGCCGAGGTTCGAAGCAGTCACGAACAGTGCTGAGATGTTCGCGGGCGCAGCAGGATAGGCCCGGTGGACCCAGTTGTTTACGGGCACTAGACCGGCCTTTACTCCGAATCCGAAAAAGGAAAGGAGGAACACGGCCCAGCAGGCCGTCGCGCCCAGACTGCCCCCTCCCGACCTGAGCGCGGCGAAAGTCATACCGCTCGTCGCACCGGCAATAACCAGAAAGGCCAGCAGGGCCGCGAGGGTGCCCGCCTCGCTCATTAACAGCGTGATCAGCCCTGCCCTGGTATTCTTCTCCTGCTCGTGCTGAAAATTCACCAGAAAGTAACACAGCACGGACATGGCCTCCCATCCGATAAAAAACAAAAAGATATCTCCCGCAACAAGCGTCAGCACGATTGAAGCGAAAAGGAGGTGGTAGAACACGGAAAAGGTTCTCAGACTGTATCTGTCCAGGTATCTTTTGAGGAACCCGGCAGAGAAAATGGACACCGGGAGAAAGACCAGACCGGTTATACAGAGGAACAGGGAAGACAGCCGGTCGATCTCGATAGTCAGTCTTCCGAATGGGACTATGGTCCAGAGATGTGCCGCAAAGGGCCGGCCGGAGATAAGAACGGCACCGCCCATCCACAGCAGGATGCTTGATGCCGCGACGGCGAAGATAGAGAGGAACAAAGGGTTTTTCCTGTCCGATGTTATCGCTCCAGCGAATACGCCGACAGCACACAACAAGAAGAAAAGCAGCAAGAGATTCCCTGTTTGCGTCATGTTACTGCCTCTCCTTTCCGGCAGCCTCAATCTGCTTGCCCGCGGCCAGGAGAAGGGCGTGCACAATCGCAAGGGGCGGCGGCGGACAGCCCGGCACCCTGATGTCAACGGGAATGGTCCTGCCTATCCCCCCTCTGCAGGCAAAGCCGGTTTCAAACAGGCCTCCGGACAGGGCACAGGTTCCGACGGCAATGACCTTTTTCGGCAAGGGCATGGCCTCGTGGGTTTTTCTGAGGGGGTCGACCATGTGCTCTGTGAGAGGACCGGCAACGAGTAATATATCTGCGGTCCGTGGTGTCGGGGTGATGAAAAAACCCAGCCTGTGAATGTTATAGTACGGACTCGTGATCTGTCTGATTTCACTCATGCAGGCTCCGCACGCCCCTGCATCCAGCGTCCTGATATGAAGAGATCTGGAGAATGACCTGTCCAGACGGCAGCCTTCCTTCGTGAACTCAGACCATTCGAAACCCTCTTCCCAGGCGTTAGAGACGGAATCCTGCCGTTTGCACCTGAAGCAATGGATGCAGTGTTCCTGGTCTACCAGAACTTCATCCTTAATGCTGCGCAGTGCGCCTGTGGGACAGAGACGGGCTACGGCCCGGGAATTTTCCTCACCCGGAAACCGTGTGCCTGCAGGCCGTCCCGGCGAAACTCCAGGGGCTGTTTCCTGTGTGCGGGGATACGCTGTCGTCTTTACCCCTGTTCGTATTCCTTTCCAAACCCATTTGGTCATAATGATAACACCTCCTACCGGTCACACTCGGCATTGGAAAGCCCGAAGGTCGCCATGATGATCGGAAAATCCTGAAACGCAAAATCCTCTGCGGCAAGATGAAAACCGTGCCAGTTGACAAAAGAAGGCGTCATGATCCGGTACCGTTCGACCGTCCCTTTTGCATCAAGGTGCACCCAGTGAAACGCGGCTCCCATTGGGGCTTCCACCCAGCCAAGTGCTACCCCTGCCTTCATCTCGATCCTCTTCCTCACCGGCCCCGAAGGCAGAGAAGACGATCCCTGGCGAATAAGATTGACGGACTGTTCGGCCTCGCTGAAAAGCACCCTGAGCCGGGCATAGCCGTCCCCTTCCTCCTCGCGCGGGACCTGGAACTTCAAACGTTCTCCATAACCCGCGTACGGTTGTACTTCACGAAGATCGCGCGATACGCCCGATGCCCGGGCAACCGGACCCACAAGGCCATACGAAACAGCCTTTTCTTTTGACACGGTTCCCACCTCTTCCAGACGATCCAGAAAAGAACTCGTGAACCGCAGCATCTGATGAAGGTCTTTCAATCTGCCAAGCAATTCCCAGAGTGTTTCACTTATTGTGGTGCAGCGGGTGTCCGAGAGGTCGCAAGAGAGGCCGCCAGGGATATTCAGACCGAAAAGGTACCGGTGTCCCGTGAGCCGGCAGGTAAGCCTCAACAGTTCTTCTTCAAGGATATGTGCCTGTGCGGCCGCGACGGCAAGGGCGGTCGAAGAACAGATACCTGCGATAGCAGCCACATGGTGCCGAAGCCGTTCCAGTTCCGCGAGCAGCACACGCAGGGCCCTTGCCCTTGGCAGGACGTCGATTCCTGCGATTTCCTCCACTGCCTGGCAGAAGGCCAGGGAATGGGCAAACGCGGATGTCCCGGAAAATCGTTCCGCCAGAAGGACTACCCTTTCAGCGAGCTGTCCCTCGGCGATCTTTTCCACGCCCCGATACTTGTAGAAAAACCGCGGAATGGTGCGGATGACATCTTCTCCCACGGTCTCCAGGAGGAAATGAGCGGATTCGGCATGGTCCGAATAGACAGGCCCGACGGGCATCATAAAAGATCCTGAGGCCTCCAGAATTCGCTTGGGCTGCCACTCGGGGACCGCTTCTTTGAAAGGATATGGTTTTCCCGCATCAAAGGACGCCCGCATCGGGTTCACCCCTTCGGGCCATTCTTCATGCAGGACAAAATCTCCAAGTCGCGGGTGTCCCGCAAACAAGAGTCCGAACAGATCCTCGATTTCACGTTCTTGCCAATCTGCGGCGTGTATGTGTCGGCTGATACTGGGGACCGTTGTACTGAGGAGACGAAACCGAACCGTCACATGCACCTGTCCTGCCCCGAGCGGTCCATAAAAAATATAGCGAATGATCCAATCAGGGTCTCTTTCCTCGGCCACAAGGGTGGCCAAACTGTATCCCAGCTCGGAAAACAGCCAACCGCAGAGTTCCGGCAGGAGCTCAGGTTCCGACGTGAGGTTGACGGTCAATTTTTCGCGATCAACCTTCACCCCTATGCGTTCCTGCCATCGTACCGCCGCGACGTCCTCTATCTCGTTGAACTGCAGAATATTATTTAATGGAAGCCCCATGTTCTTACCTCCCGATAGAAAATGCAGCAAACTGCAGAAGAGTATGAATCGGCTGAGGAAAAGAGATCCCGAGTGCCACGATGGGAATGACTGCCAGGGCCAGGGTCGCCTTGCAGCTCAGAGGGAGCACGAAGCGGACAGGTGGTCCTGATGCCGCGCCGAATACCATCTGGTTTATGTGGGACATGATTCCGCAAAAGGCAATGGCGATGAAGAGGGTAAGTCCTCCGATCACCAGATAATGACCCGCTGAAAGCCCCGCCTTGAGAATGGAAAATTCACTGAGGAAAACGGCAAACGGAGGTGCACCCGCGATAGCCAGACCTCCCAGCATGAGCGAGATTCCCGCTGCAGGCGATATGCGAATCAGCCCACGCACAGAGGATATGTCGCGCGTGCCGGTCACCAGGAGCGCAGAGCCTGCCGCAAAGAAGCAAAAAGACTTGGTGACTGCATGGGCCAGAATCTGGGAGACTGCGCCCAGGTGAGCGGCTCCGCTGCCCAGACCTGCCGCCACAAGAATGATTCCCATGTGTTCAATGGTGGAAAAGGCAAAAAGTCTTTTGTAGTCTTTGACCTGGATCAGGAGAAAGGCTGCGACCCCGGCCGAGAGCAGACCGAAGGTGATGAACCACGATGATGCCGAGTTGCCAGGGATCTCCTGGAGGAATGGGAAAAGCCGAATGATCACATAGAGGGCTGTGGTGGTTTCTATACCTGAGAGGAGTGCGCAGACCGGAGAGGGCGCCTGACTGTGCGCATCCGGCAGCCAGGTGTGGAGAGGTACCAGGCCTGCCTTTGTCCCGAATCCAATGAGAATAAAAAGAAAAGCGGTCTTGAGAAAGACAGGCCGGATCTTCGGAGCGACCTCCAAAAGCCCCTGCCACGTGAAGTTCTCTGCCCCGGCGACCCGAAGCCCCCAGTACAGGATCAGTACCCCGACAAGGGCCACCGCAGCACCCATGCAGGTAAGCACCACATATTTCCACGCAGCCTCCAGGGCCCCAGGGGTGTTCTCAAAACCGACTAAAAAGACAGAGAAAAGCGTGGTCAGTTCCACGGCAATCCAGACGACGGCGATGTGTGCGAGGAGCGGAACGGCCAGCATGGAGAACAGGAACAGGTTATACAGTGCGTAATATTGTTGTGCTCCTTTGGGACTCTGTTCGCCGTTTGTCTTCCTCATGTACCCCAAAGAAAAGAGAGAAGCGGTGAACCCTACGAAAGAGACCAGAACGAGGATCAGGGCGCTCAGGCTGTCACAGGAAAGCCAGCCTCCGAGCGTCGTGAAGCTAACCCGCGCAGGAAGAACGGGATGGAAGGCCACGACTGACGACATGATAAAGACGGCAAGGGTTCCGATGATGGTGACCCAGGAGCTGATCCCGCGCTTCTTTAAAGGAATCATACAAATGGGAGTTGCGATAAGAGGTATCAACAGGATGATGAGAAGTTCCATATTCAGCTATTCCTCCTTCAGACTGGTCATTTTGCCCACCAGTGTGCTTCCTACGCGTTTTTGGATACTCCGCGTCAGGAGTCCTACGACCAAGGCGATGATCAGCACGTCAAACGCCGCAGCCAGTTCAGCCATGAGCGGGAGGTTTGGCGCGATGCAGACTCCCGCCAGGAACGCTCCGTTTTCCATGGTCAGGATGCCCAGCAGCTGCGGCAATGCCTCTCTCCTTACGGTGATGGCGTACCCGCCGATCAGGAGCCCGGCCACACCGATGGGGAGGTTAACTTTCAGAAAGGCGCCGGCGCCTATATCCAGGAGGGGACGGACCATGAAATAACTGCCTATGACGAGTCCTGCCGCGATGAGGAGAGACGTGGGGATATTCAGAACCTGTGTGATCTCCCGGCGTGCGTGGATTTCATGGCTGAGCATGTGGTAGAGGAGCCACGGGATCATGAACGCCTTGGTGAAAATGGTGATGCCGGCCACCACAAACAGGTGTACGGATGTGTACTCATATCCCAGAATACAGGCAGACCCTGCCAGGAGAAGAGACTGAATGACGAACAGCCGCAGGCTGCCGATTACCTGACGCATCCCGACGATGCCGAATACCGTGAGGACAAAAAGAGCACCCGCAAGAGCGTTGAGCTGGACCATTTCTTCCTCCTACATCCCGGCGAGTTGGATAACAACCGCGACCACCGAGGTTACAAACGCCGCCCCCATGAACTCACTGATACGGAACAACCTCAGCTTCGAAAGAGATGATTCAATGACCACCAAAATGATCACAAAAACAAGCATCTTTAGTAAAATAAGCGGGATCGCGAGCAAAAGGCCCCAAGAGGAACCAGTGTCGGCCAGTCCCCAGGGGCAGACAAGCACATTGAGAAAGATGCATAAAAGGACAAAAAACTTCATGCACCCGCCCCACTTCATGAGCGCGGCACCGCGCCCTGAATATTCCAGCCCTTTCGACTCGTCGATCATGGCCAGTTCAAAGTGTCCCGAAGGATTGTCGACGGGGATGCGCCCGTTTTCCGCAATGATGAGCATCAGGAACGCAAGCAGGACAAGTATATGGGCGGGAGCAAAGAAGTTGGCAACCGGGGTAATCCATGCCTGCTGCACAATGTAGGGAATAGTTGAACCTGCCACAAAGGACACCGTGAAAAAGACGATCATGAACACCGGTTCGGCAAGAAAGCCGACCATCCGTGTCCGGCTGGCTCCCATGGGCCCGTAAGGATTACCCGTGTCTATGGCCGCAAGCACGGCAAAGAACCCTCCCAGGGCGAGTATTGAACCACCTGCCAGCATGTCGCCCATGAAGGCGAAAAAAAGCGGGTAATCCGTGAGCACCGGAATAAGCAGGGCAACAAAGATCGGCGCCACAAAGACGATATACGGGGTGAACCGAAAGATCCAAGAACTCTCTTCTGATATCACTTCATCCTTATGGAAGAGCTTCCGGATATCCCGGTAAACTTGAAAAATACTCGGTCCCTTCTTTGACTGGACCCGCTCCTTGAGGCGGTCGATAATGCCCTTGATGAGCGGCGAAAAGATCATGACCACCAGGACCTGGATAATGTTGTATGCAATTCTCTGCGTCATTTATCCTCACCTCCGAAATGGTATCTGCATCAGGCCGGACAGATGTGTCCAAACGATGACGGGACTGCTGTTGCCCGGAGATTGGGGAACAAATCCTGGGAAAGAATAGGCTGCTGTCTTGTGCCCGTGTTGGGACATAAAAAAACTCCCGCCATGGCTTCTGGCGGGAGTTTTGAAAGATATGAACTGACAACCCCCCCGCCGGCGTCTGTTTCGGCAGGAGTCATCAGCACTGAAGTGCGGTTAAAGGGTGAACTCCATCACCTCTCATTACTTGGTACTCTGCAAGAGTACATATTGAAACATCGGTGTCAAGCTTTTTTCCACATCCACAAATCCACCGGCTTATTTCTTCTCCCTGTGTGAGCGCGAGTACTTGGGGAGAAACAAACAGGTTGACAACCAGGGGGCGTTGCCCTACGTTTTTTATAGTACAGCGATGAAGTCCGCTGCTTGAACCGCCCCTTGGAATGGGCTGATGACTTCTATTCCAAACATGATATGGGGTAGGAGTCCGAACATACCTACCCCGCCTGAAATGCCAGGTGGCGCCTCATACCGATACCCTGCAGGCCGCGGACCTTTCCCCATGGAAAACGCCTTTCGGAAAAAAGTCCTTGATTTTGTTTCAGTACGGCGCCACAAAACGGGCGGCTTCGGTGCGGCCCCTACCCTTCCGCCGAGCATAGAGGATACGTACCTTTCTCTCCGCATACTCCGGTTTCTCCGGCCCCATTTGAGAAATGAAGTGAATTCTCTCATTCACCATCCAAGTCTGGCGCATTATCTCGTCGGCCCCCAGGAGAGGGAGGAATGGCATGCAAGGACATGGTATTATTATGTATATTGCTGCCGCATAGTGGGAGCGGCACTGAACCGGGAGGCGATACAAAGGTTTCTTGTCCATCGATCGGAAGGCTCCATTTCCCTGGCAGACCGCTTCTATTGTACCAGGATGCTGAAGGCACTCCCTGACATTTCCCTTGCGATTCCCGCCTTGTCCCTCAAAGAGCAATTCCCGTTTCATTGGAGGACCGCGAAGGAACTCTTGATGGTTCTTCACCTGGCGGAAGGGGATCATGAAAAGCCTCAAACCGGCAGGAAGGGTATTCTCTCATGGGCCCAGGCTTGCCAGAACCCGGACGGCGGTTTCGGGTTTCTTCCCGGCACAACCTCCTACATGGAAAATGTGCATGCCTGTCTGCGGGTCCTGGCTTTGCTCAAATCGGCCCCTTCGGACCCCGCAGGCGCCAGGCGGTTCATTCTGAGGGCCTGGACGAGAAGCGGAGGATTCGCCAGAAAGAGCGGAGGGGCACCTTTTCTGGAGGCCACCTGGCACGCGACGGGAAGTCTCTCAATCCTGGGGAATGGCCAGTGAATCTCCTCCCGCAGAGCTGGAGGCATCATGAGACCTCTGAGGGGGTTCAGGGAGCAGCACGCTCCTCCAGACTGTGGAGGCTTGAATCAATACTAATGGACAGAGTTGGAGGGTATCAAGGCTTCGTGAGTCTGTTGGACAAGACCAGGAGGTCCTCTTCCTTCATATTATCTGTTTCAATCTCGTTGAAAGGGATGGCATGCTCTCTGCCCGACCGCACCGCCGGCATCAGGCGGGACGTGCCTGCCTTGAGGTAGGAGGCCACATTGTAGGCCATGCGCTGGGCGAGGGTGATGTCCTGGTTGTTCGGGGCCGCGCCCCGGACATCCCGGGAAAAGGCCTCACAGACCACCTTTCGCTCTATTTCCACACCGGTATCCAGGAGTTCCTTGAAAAGGTATTGAGCGGCATTCTCTTCGTCCCCTTTTGCCTTCCGTTCTTCTCGTTTATACCCCTCCGCCACCACGATAACGCATTCACTCCTCCGGTTCAGGGCTTCTACGACCTGTCGGGGATCAAGCTCGGTATTGGGCAGGACGGCCAGGTGCGCCCGCGCGCCCAGGCAGGAATGGAGCGCATGGAAACCGCTGCTGGCGCCCATCATCTCAACGATGTAGGTCCTCTTGTGAGTCCTGGCATCCGCCATGTAGCAGCGGATCTTTTCCGAACCGATTTCGATGCCGGTATGCTGGCCGATACATTCCGTCCCGGCGATATCGCTATCTATGGTGACCGGTACAAAAAAAGCCTGAACAGAGGTAGGCAGCAGTTCGCAGAGGGCCTTAAGGCCTCTGAACGTCCCATCTCCGCCTATGGCAATCAGGGCCTTGACTTTCTTCCTTTTAATCGTCTCAGCCGCCTTCTTCTGTTTGTCTTTTTTAATAAAATCCCTGTAGCGCTCGCTTCTAAGCTGTGCGCCCCGGGACTCGGAAAGGGACGCCGCATGAAAAACCCCCGGGATGTGGTCCAGCCGTCTGTATAACTCCGGATCATACACCAGCCGGAGAAAATCATCCTCTCCGCCCGACACGAGAGATTTGAATCCTTCAGTGGTCCCGTAGACCTCCCTCCCTATTTTTTCGAGATGATAGGTAATAAAGGCGGTGACCGGATTGTATCCCGGGGCACATCCGCCATCCTGTATGAGCAGCACATCGATGGTTTCGAACATCCTGCGCTTTTCAAACTCCGTTTTCTTGATATGCGCCGTGATGCGCTGTCCCACTTTGACCCTCGCCCGGAGTTCATCCGGATCAACCGGCTTTGTCAGGTAATCATCGGCGCCCTCTCTCATGCACTGGATTTTATCCTCTTTTCCCTCACGGGCGCTTATCATGATCACGTAAATGTCCGCAAGTACGGAATCGGGGTCCCTCTTGAGATACCGACAGAGTTCAAGTCCGTCCGTGTTCGGCATAACCAGGTCTGAGAGAATGATGTCGGGTCCCCACTCTTCAATAATACCGATCGCTTCTGCTCCGTCAGCGGCTTCCTTGAGCTGCAAATCAGAGTTCGCCTTCAAAATCCGGGAGAAGAGCCTTCTTGTTGATTCGTCGTCATCCACAATAAGGACCCTGTATTTTTCTTTCATACCTCTTCCTCCAAAACCCTCGGGTTTTCCCACCTGTGCCCATTCATACACGCACTTCGGGCACGAGTGAGTTTCCGGTACTTTATAGGCTGATTTTATCCAGAGAGCAAGCATTCTCATGCAAAAACCTCGCCGCATTGCTGCGCCGAACGAGCATCTCCCACCAGGGCGAGCGGCATCATGTGGCTCCCTGTGGCGGCTCGGCGCTTCGAGCATCTCTGAAGAGCGTGGGAGCGGAAAGGGGCTGTTCAGGAAATAAAAACATCGTGAAATTATGAACTTAACACAATACATGGCAGTATAAGGGAAAAAGTTGAAAAGCCTTTCCAAATGCGAAGAATTTTAGATTGATAAGCCTTGACGCCATACCTTTTTTGTGGTACGCAGAACACTATTTTCCAGAGTAACGCTCGGGGCAAATTCAGATCCATTACCAGGACACCCGGGTAGCTTCGTCAGGGCCATGCCCTGAATTTCCATATCTCATTGAAGGAGGTTAGAAGAATGGCGTACAACGCGGTAGAAATGAAAGACTGGCAGATTTCCGAGGCTGCTGAAAAAAACATGCCCATGCCTGATGAATGGCGAGAAAAACTCGGCCTTGAAAAGGACGAGATCCTGCCCATGGGCAGACTGGCAAAGCTCGATTTCCTGAAAATCATCAACAGGCTCAAAGACAAACCGGACGGAAAATACATTGAGGTAACAGCTATCACCCCCACGCCCCTCGGAGAGGGGAAAAGCACCACTTCCTGCGGTCTGATGGAAGGAATGGGGAAAATCGGTCTGAATGTGGGCGGATGCCTGCGCCAGCCCTCCGGCGGTCCCACCATGAACATCAAGGGAACCGCGGCCGGAGGCGGCAATTCCATTCTCATCCCCATGACGGAATTCTCTCTGGGATTGACCGGGGATATCAATGACATCATGAACGCCCACAACCTCGCCATGGTGGCCCTCACCGCCAGGATGCAGCATGAACGCAATTACAATGACGAGCAACTCAAGAGACTGACGGGAATGCCGCGCCTCGACATCGATCCCACCCGCGTTGAAATGGGATGGATTATGGACCTCTGCGCCCAATCGTTGCGGAGTATCGTAATAGGATTGGGGGGACGATACGACGGCTTCACCATGCAGTCCAAGTTCGGGATCGCGGTTTCATCCGAACTCATGGCCATTCTCTCGGTAGTAAGGGACCTTGCGGACCTGAGAAAGCGCCTGGACGAAATCACGGTAGCCTTTGACAAGAGCGGGAAGGCCGTGACGACAGGTGACCTGGAAGCAGGCGGCGCCATGACGGCCTGGATGAGAAACACCATTAATCCCACCCTCATGTGCACGGCCGAATACCAGCCGTGCATGGTCCACGCCGGGCCGTTCGCCAACATCGCCGTCGGCCAGAGTTCTATTATCGCCGACCGGATCGGCCTCAAGATGTTCGATTACCATGTGACCGAGAGCGGTTTCGGCGCTGACATCGGATTTGAGAAATTCTGGAATGTCAAGTGCCGCTTCAGCGGTCTCAAGCCCCACGTGTCCGTGCTCACCTCCACGATCCGCGCACTCAAAATGCATGGCGGCGGACCGAAAGTCGTAGCAGGATTGGCGCTGGATGAGGCATACACGAAAGAAAACCTGGCGCTCCTGGAAAAAGGCGTGGCCAACATGGTGCACCACATCGGCACGATCCGGAAAGCCGGAATCAACCCGGTGGTATGCATCAACTGCTTCCACACGGACACCAAGGATGAAATCGCTATGGTTCGGAAGTACGCCGAGAAAGCGGGGGCCCGCTGCGCGGTGTCCACCCATTGGGCGGACGGCGGTGACGGGGCCGTTGAGTTCGCAGAAGCGGTTAAGGAAGCCTGCGATGAGAAAAATGAATTCAAGTTCCTCTACCCGCTTAAAATGAAGCTGCGTGATCGCGTAGATACGATCGCCAGGGAAGTCTACGGCGCAGACGGCGTTGCCTGGAGCCCGGAGGCGGAAGCCAAGGCCAGGATGCTGGAAGGGGATTCCAAGTATGATGAATTCGCAACCATGATGGTCAAGACCCATCTGAGCCTGACCCATGATCCGGCCGTCAAGGGCGTGCCCAAGGGCTGGACCCTTCCCATCCGTGACGTGCTGATCTACTCCGGCGCCAAGTTCCTCTGCCCATGCGCGGGAACCATCAGCCTCATGCCGGGAACCAGCTCCAATCCGGCCTTCCGCCGTGTGGATGTTGATGTGAACACCGGAAAAGTGAGCGGCCTTTTCTAAGCCGAGACGGAGAAAGCAAGACAGAAAGAGGGCTGAAAAATCAGCCCTCTTTTTTGGTTCGAAAAAGGTAAGAACCTTTGATCTCGTCGGATTCTCTTCGTGCCTTATGGGACTGGAAACAAAGGCAAAGGAGCGGCCCAAGGAGAAAGGTTACATACTTGAAGTGCGGGTTATGCTTTTGACGCCTGTTGTTCCAGGGCAGTGAGAAAAAAAGAGCCGTCGGCCGGGCGTATAACCTGTAACCCGAATTGGTGAATTGTTTTTACGAGAGACCGTCCGAAAAGAAAATCCGTCTCGTTCGGGGCAATACTCATCTTTTCACAGACAAACGGCCGCAGATGATAATCAAATTTCAGTACCTCCAGGATCTGCTCCAAAGCGGCATCTGCTCTTGATTCGATCTCCCCGGCCAGGGAACCGAGAGTTTCATACGCACACCTTTTTTCATGCTCCCGCATGAGGCCAAGCAGGACTCCGTCTTCGATAAAGTCTTCCCTGCGGGCCTTTGGACCGGCGTAGGCTTTCATGAATTCGGACGAATCCCAGCACTCCAGAGCGGCGCACTGGACCGGCCTGTGATCGTAGATGGTGCACGCTCTTTCCCTGCCGTCGTAAAAGATACAGGCGCCGTCCCGGTCTCTGACTTTTATGATCTCCTCGCCGGCAGGACGTATCTCCCTGAGTATGTTATCCCGCAACATTTCGCCGGGACGGATGGTGAAGAGATCTTCATTCTTGATATGGCCGTTGAGGACCAGCGGAATATCATCCGCCTGGAGGCTGGGGGTTGACTGCATGCAGCACTCGCCGCACCGGATGCAGGAATTTCGCTCTTTCGACATTTTATCCAATGGCCATCCACAAATGGGTTTGGGGAAGTTTCCAAGCCAGAAACGAGATATTTTTTACAAGGTCAAGAAAATCAAGGGATCACTTGTGCGGCGTACTATACTAGTACGCCGCACAAGTGATCCTGCAGATTGACGCAGAGATTGTGAAAAATAGCCGTTTATGGATGGAAACTATCGGGCAATCATCGCCCTCATCCGATCAGATGCGTTCTGGGCATGATCGGCGATATTGCCGACAATCTCCACCAGGCGAACAAGGTGAAAGACGTGGATGGGTTTGTCTTTCATGGTTTCAAAAATTTCCCGTTTCAATTCCCGTTCCCGGATATCCGCCTCTTTCTCATGTTGACGGATATCCCGAATGAGACTCTTCATCCTTGTGCGCTCTTCTTCTTCCCCTGTCCGGAAAAAAACGGTTGCCATTGCTACGAGGTCGGACAGTTTTTCAATGGGCGGGAGCACCTTTTCCACCAACTCTTCCAAATCGTTTGCCACTTCTTCCCGGATACCGGCAGGCCGGAAGGACAGCCAGAACAATGCCTCCTCAACTTCATCCAGCACTTTATCCTGCTCTCTGATATAGTCAAACAGCTCGAATTTGTCCACCTGCATCAGGATCCCCTTCGGCAGGTGGTTTCTGATGTTTCGCTTTATAGCGTCCGCCTCGCTTTCCAGTCTGGCAACGGTATCGGTAAGTCTCTCGAATTCGTCCCATTCCTCGTGCAGATGACAGATGGCCGCACGTTTGAAAAGCTCGGCACATTCCTTTACCTTATCCGCGTGCGTCTGCAGGTTCTCAAAAGGTGATCTATAAAATAGCGAAGCAAGTGAAAGGCGCATATGATTCCCCTCCCTTTATTGCGAATGGGATTATACCAAAAAGAAAACAAAAAGTTTATACAAAAGCATCGCCAATACAACCGTAAAGGGCAAGGTCACAATCCAGGAAAGCGCAATATTTTTCAGGACACGCAGATCGAGGGTGCCCATGCCCCGCATGATCCCGACTCCAACTACCGATCCCACCAGCACATGTGTTGTAGAGATAGGAAGACCCATCCGCGAACACACCAGGATCGTCGTGGCCGCGCCGAACTGCGCACAAAAGCCCCGCATCGGAGTGAGTTCCGTGATGTTTTTGCCGATGGTCTCAATAACACGCGTACCGAAAAGCAAGAGCCCTCCCCCAACCGCCATGCCTCCTCCCAGGAGCATCCAGAAGGGAACGCTCACCTTCAGGGCAACGGCCTTTGTCTCCACCACTGAAAATATCGCCGCAAGGGGACCGACTGCATTGGCCACGTCGTTGGCGCCGTGGGCAAATGCCACGTAACAGGCCGTCAACACCTGGAGCTGTGCAAAAAGCCTGTCCAGGGGAGTAAATGCTTCCTGACCCGGTCGCAATTTGCATTCCGGGCGCGCCTGCCGGCGTACCCACCACAGACCCAGGGCCCCTGCTCCCGCGGAAAGCGGGATGGCGAGCAGTATGGTCTGGAGGAATCCGATGTTAAGATGCAGGTTTTGCAGGCCTTTGAAAATGAACGAGAGGATGAGAACAAGAAAAACCACGAAGACCATAAAGGGGGCATACCGTTGGGATGCGGCAAGGGGGTCCTCTGCAGACATCATCTTTTTTTCTATAAAGTAGTACATGCCGCCCGCAATGAACCCGCCGACCGCAGGAGATGTGACCCAGCTGAGTACAATAATAGTGATCTTGCTCCAGGTGACCTCTCCGGCGCCGACGCTCAGGACTCCGAACCCGACTACCGCGCCTACGATTGCCTGGGAGGTAGATACGGGCAGGGCAAAATAGGTGGCAATGTTCACCCAGATTCCCGCGGCGAGCAGGGAGGCGAACATGCCGATCATCAGTATGTTCGGATTGTGTGCAAACAGGGACGGGTCGATAATTCCTTTGCTGATGGTCCCCGTCACATAGCCCCCCGCGAGCACCGCCCCCAAGGCGTTGGCCACAATGGAAATAACGACCGCCTCTTTGAGAGTAATCGCACAGGAACCGACGGACGTTCCCATGGCATTGGCGAGATCATTGGACCCGATATTTGCGGCCATGTAGAGACCCACAAGGGCCGCAATCACGAGAATCACTGCATCCATAAACTGTCGCTTTCCGCTTCAGGATCAGAGAAGGAACTCAGGAATTGTCCAAAACATTTTCACCCCGTATAATAGATTTTCCTGCGAAGCGCCACAAAAAAAGGGCTGTTCCTTGAAAAACAGAATGGCCCTTTTTTGCTTGTTCAGGCTGTACGCCGTTAGACTGTTAGAAGGCTACCAGCCTAGAGTTTATCTACCCAACTTTTAAGATGAGTGCCCCGCCGGTGTCTCCGGCCGCGCATCCGGTCCAGAGCATATAACCGCCGCCCTTCATGGCCGTCTCTTCAATTCCTTCGATGATGAGCCGGCCCGCCGTGGGTCCCTGGGGATGCCCGTAGATCATGGAGCAGCCATAGTTGTTGAACCCTTGATCTCCTGTGCTCATGGGATCGACGCCCATTTGCCGCCCGAAGTGGAGATCGTTGACCACAAAGGGATTGTGAGTTTTGATGACCTTGATGTCGCTGATTTTCAGGCCGGCACTCTCGAGGGCCGACTTGGATGCCGGCACCGGAGCCGCAGCCATGTACCCTGGTTTCACGCGCGAAAAGCCATAGCTTATGACTTGAATGACGAGGGAAGGATCGTCACTCAATTCCTTTGCCTTTTCCTCTGTCGTCACGATCACCGAACAGTTTCCATCTGCGGGAAACGTCTGGGCGCCGAAACTGAGCACACCCCCGGGGATGACCGGCCTGAGTCCCGCGAGGCCCTCTGCCGTGCAGGAAGTCACTCCTTCGTCCTCCTCCACCAGTTTGGTCTTCTTCCTTGAAACCGTCACTTCCGCCGGGAACATGTATTTCTTCTGGAATTCCCGGTCATTGGCAAGGGCATCCAGGTACTGCTCGTAACGCCGCAAGGTCAGTTCATCGCATTGTTCCTTTGTAAACCCGCCTTCCTTGGCCACGTTTTCCGCGGTCTCGATCATCCGCAATCCCACATTTGGGTCAGAGTTGAAATTATCCATCAGCCAGTTCTCGGATATCACTTCTCCGCCCGGTCCCATGGGGTTCGGCCAGATAGTGTGCGGGCCGTTTGAACACCTGTCCGTCATCAGGGTACAGCAGTTCTTGTACAATCCCGTCTCCACGCCCATTGCCGCATTGTAAATGGAAGTGGTTGAAGTGGTGCACGCCTGGCTCATGGTGACCCCGGGAATATCACCCGCTCCCATGATGGCCGTCGCCCAGGTGCTTGCATAGAATTGATGGATCTGGCTGATGGTGATTCCCAGAATGAGATAATCGAACATTTTCGGATCCCAGTCTTTTTCGGCCAGCCATCGCTTCGCGGTGTTTCCGGCCAGGACGATGGAGTTTTCATTCGCCATGCTCCCCTGCCAGCGGGAAAACGGGGTCGAATAGTAGCCTTTGTATGGTATGAACGCCTTTGTCAACATTTCACCTTCCTCCTTTATGGTTCAATTTCTGTCAAAAGTGCTGTTCTTCTTCCGTTTCAGTCGCTCCATTTCCCGTACTTGCCCCGGAGAATACGGTGCAGGATTTTCCCGGATGCCGTTCGGGGCATCTCGCTATCTTCGATAAAATCGACGCTTTTAGGCCGCTTATATCCGGCCAGTTTTCCCCGTGTGAATTCCATAAGTTCTCTGGCCAGATCCTCACTCGGTTCATAGCCGTTATGCAAAACCACGATGGCCTTGACTGCTTCTCCCCACTTTTCATCCGGGATCCCGACGACCGCGATATCCTTCACTGCCTCGTGGGCCCCGACAACGCCCTCAACCTCGGACGGATACACGTTCTCTCCGCCCGTAATGATCATGTTGGCCTTTCGATCCACCAGAACATAGTACCCGTCTTCATCCCGCCTGACCATGTCGCCGGCGGAAGACCAACCTCCGTCGAACGCCTCTTTCGTCTTTCCGGGCTCCTTCAAATACTCTTTGAACAGCATGGGGGTCCGGTAGAAGAGTTCTCCCACTTCGCCGTCCGGGACTTCATTCCGGTTCTCATCCAGGATCCTTATGCGATCCGTGCCGAAAATCTCCTTGCCGATGGAGCCGAGTTTCTTGAACTGGTCTTCCGGTCTCAGAAGGGTAACCAGGCCGCCTTCGGTGCTGCCGTAGGCCTCCCACAATTCGGCATTCTTGAAATAATCCATGATCGCCAGTTTCAGGTCTTTCCTGGCGGGGGCAGAGGAAATGAGGAGCTGCCGCGCGGACGAGACATCGATGCTTTTCCTTACCTCATCAGGAAGCGCGAGCAGCATGATATAATGGGTGGGGACAAGGGAAGTGTACGTGATCTTGTACTCTTCTATGGTCCTCAACAGATCTTCAGGATCGAAACTGATCATGTTGTACACGAAGACAGGGGCGGTGACCAGGGTATAGGGAAACGAATAGAAAATGGAATTTACATGGCACATGGGCATCACCAGCATCACCTTATCGCTTGGCAGAACACCCACGTTCATATTGCTCAGGTAATACTGCGCCATGTAGCTTTCATGGGTCCTGACCACTCCCTTCGGCCTTCCGGTCGTCCCGGACGTGTACATGACGGTCCAGGTGTCGGCGCCGTCCACCAATAGGTCCGGCTCCTCCGGGGAGGACCCGGAGAGCAGCTCTTCATACCCGATGTATCCCTCGGGCGCCGGGCCGTCTCCCAGATAGATATACCCGTTTTCGGGAACAGGGAGCCTGTTCCTGATGCTGTCTATCAGTTCCACGAAGGGGGCCTCGACAATAAATGCCTTGCATTCCGAGTGATTCACAATAAACTCCATTTCGGGGCCGGCCAGCCGGAACATAATGGGAACCGCAATCTGCCCGCCTTTTCCGCAACTGGCGTACATGTCCATCCACTCGCCACGGTTGTAGGCGATCACGGCAAAGGTATCCTTGGGTCCGACTCCCATCCCGGCAAGACCGTTTGCCAGCCGGCAGGACCTTTCATTCCATTCCTTGAAATTGTACTCTTTCGTCTTATCCTGCCAGCCCAGCTTGTCCGGGTAATTGAGGGCATTCATTTTGAGCACCGTTCCCATGTGCATCCACTTGCTTATCGTCATATCCCAAGCCTCCTCTCGATTCTACGTACTGACAATCCCGAACTTTTCTCTATTGGACCGTGTGACTGTCTGCCCGGCTATGCTGCTGTTTCCATGGCAAAAAGGGCCGCCCCCACCGCTCCTGTCAACTGCGGGTGTTTTGGGATCAAGACATCCTTCTGCGTAATTTCCCGGATCATTTCCACGATGTACGGATTGTGCTCCACAACACCGCCGGTCATGACTATCCGGTCGGTGAACGAGTCCATTTCCATGACTCGTTTGATGACCGAGTAGAAGAGTCCCTTAATAATGTCGGCCACTTCTGCACCCTGCCTGATTTTTTCCAGGACCTCGGTTCCGGAAAACACCGTGCAGTAGCTCCCCAGTTCCACCATATGCTCTGACGCTCTCGCCAGGAAGTCCATTTCCTCCAGCGGGATGTCCAGCCTGAAAGACATTTCTTCCAGGAAGGCACCGGTGCCCGCCGCGCACTTTCGGTTCATCTTGAAACTCAGGCGCCTGCCCTGATCATCCAGCTTGATGATCTTGTTGTCCTGCCCGCCGATGTCAATAACGGTAGCCGCAATGGGGAAATAGTGGTAGGCGCCCCGGGCATGACACCCGATCTCTGTCTTGGAGTCGTTCCTGAAAGAGACATTCTTCCTACCGTATCCGGTAGAAATGCAGGCTGAAATGAGGCTTGGAGAGACTTTGGCCATGTGCAGCGCTTCCTTCAGGCACAGCTCGGAGGTCCTCAGAAAATCGGTCCCCGATTTCCTGATTGAGTATCCCAGGAGAGTCTTCTCCCCGTCCAGGACAGCGACCTTTGTCCGGGACGCCCCCACATCCGCCCCTACAAAAACGCCTTTGCTCATCGCTCATCCAGCTGTTCTATAAAAGCCTCGATATTGGTCTTCGCCTGCTCTTCCGAGTAGCATCTCAAATCGTTCAGATCTCCGTTTATGGTCAACGCAGGTATCTCCAGTTTTTTGCTCAGTCTTTCGGGCATCCCGTACCGATTATTGGAGTTGTTCGGGCAGGTCTTCGCGTCGTGAAAGAGGATTCCGTCAAAGCGAAATTTTTCCTGACACTCCTTTATATACTGTTCTTTATAGGGCTCATCCCTCACGATGAAAAGCTCGGTATAAGCCCGTCCCATGCTCTCGAAGGGTTTTTCCGGATCGAGCTGATCGAATATCCAGCTGTTGCAATAGGTCGACGCCACCACGCAGGTCTTCAAAGAGGCGAATTGTTCGGACAACGCGCGAAGCTTTCCCCAGATCGGCATTCCCTCCCAGTAGATCCTATGCCTTTCTCCATCCACGGCCGCTATACCCGACTCTATCCTTCCCTGCAATTCAGCCAGGAGGAGTTCGTAGTAATTCACTGCGTCCTTGGTCCCGCGCGCCACAACCGCAGGCGCCATGTGGATGGTTGCGTCAAAAAAGGTCCACGGCGACGGTACGGCTGCTGCCGCCTCGAGGCATTCCCGCCACAGCTCGGACGTACGCCTGGACAGCCCGACCGCCTCTTTGAAACGATCCATGTCGAATTTCTCACCGCTCACCTCTTCCAGGGCGGGAACAAGCTCCTCCGTCTGTTTCGCGATGTCCTGGATCTGATACTCGCGAATCGGCCCGATATCCCTGTGCGTGTGGATTCCAATGAGCGGCACTTCCAATTCCCTGGCATACCAGGCAAACCAGTCCTGCACGTCCCTGCACTGGTTTGTGTTGAATACCAGAACGTCGGGTCGTGGGACGGATGCTATGTTGTAGGCACGGGTAAGAGGGGTCGTTCCGTGCAGATAGGCGCCCACGTCGCTGGTGAGATACGAGCATATATCAGGTGAGTAACCGATGGCAGTCGCATACGGGATCACCTCCGTTGCCGTCCTGGTTGCCCCCAGGAGAGCCCCGTGGTTCTCCGGAAAATAGACCAGGAAACCCATCCCCCTCAAGAGCTCCGCAGGACCGACGCTCGTACACCACGCGATCTTCTTTTTCCCGGTTTTCGCGGCCTCATCCATCTCATGGAAATGGTCGGCCATGATCTTCTTCAGGGTTTTTCCAGCCGCGATTTCCTTCCTTGCAGTCTTTTTTTCCTCGGGCATGTGTTTCCCCATCTTCAACCCGGCGGTATCCGGGTCCCTATTCCATCACGTTGGCGACCATCTCGGTGATGTCCATCACCTTGATCTTACCGCGTTCGTCCTTTGGAATAGCCTTTGCCCCCTTCTTCAGATTATCCTTGCACGCGGCGCATCCTGAAACAATGATCTCCGCGCCGACGGCCAGGGCGTCCCGCACCCTTTCGGCGGCCATGTCGGTCGCCATCTCGGGGTTGTTGGCCTGGACACCCCCGCCTCCTCCGCAGCAGCGGGCCTGGAGCCTGTTCCTGGCCATCTCCACAAAATTAAGCCCGGGGACGGCTTTCAGAATGTTCCTGGGCTCATCGAAGACCTTCATCGCCCTTCCGAGATCGCAGGGATCATGGTAGGTCACCTTCTTCCCCAGGTCACCGTTGAACCTGATCCTCCTCTCCCTGATGAGCTTCTCCAGATAATGCACCGAATGGTAGACCTCAAGGCCCAGATCTCCCAGTTTCGGATAAATATTCTTGAATGTCTTGTAGCAGCCTGCACAGGGCGTCACCATTTCCTTGGCCCCGGTTGCCTTTATCTTCTCAATGATACGCCCGGCATGGTCTTCAAACTCTCCTGATCCCATCAGAAAAAGCGGGAAGCCGCAGCAGCTCTCCTCCATACCCAGTACGGTGTAGTCCACACCCGCTGCATCGAGGGGTTTGAGGAGGCTCGGCACCATCTTCATATCCAGATAACTTGGGACGCATCCCATGAAAAGGAGTGTTTCGGCCTGTTTCTTCAACTCCCCTTTCTGTGCTTTTTCCCTTAATGCGGGCGGATAGATCTGGACCCGTTCCTCCTTTGCGCTCGCAAAGACATTTCCGGTCTTCATGATATTGTCCCGCACCCCCAGCACCGCCGGAGTAGCAAACCCTTCTTTGTAGAGTTCCTTCCGCACCGCCTCCACGATCTCGTCCACCTTGATCTGGGCCGGGCAGAAATAGGTGCAGGCCTGGCAGGTGGTACAACTGTAAAAGGCCTCGGCCAGTTCTGCTGAAGGCTCTATGCTCCCGTTCATGAAATAGAAAGCCAGTGCATTCCTTCCACGCGCGTTCCTGCCTTCCCGCTGGGTAACGCTGAAGGTCGGACACCCCAGCCGGCAGAAGCCGCAATGGATGCAGGCCAGGACCTCGTCGTCAATGTCCTTCCCGAAACTCCGCACCCCTTCCGGGTGTTCGAGGAGGGGCTTAAAGGCGAAAAAGTCGTAGATATCCGCTTTTCCGGCGGATTCATCCAGGGCCATCTTCCCGGGGTTCAGGATGTTATCCGGATCCAGGGCCTTCTTTATCTTGCGCATGACATCCAGGGCCGGTCCGAGCTGCCGCTCAATATGGGGCGCCCGGGTAAGACCGGTGCCGTGTTCCGCACTCAGGGTCCCCTTCATCTCCAGCGCAGTATCCACCAGTTCCTCGACGGCCTGTCTGAGCCGCTCCCATTGGTCCCGGTCCCGCACATCGGCCACGAATGTGGTATGAACGTTTCCGTCACCCACGTGCCCGAACGTTGCTATGATGACATCGTACTTTTCGGCAATTGCCTGGGCCCTGCGTATGGTCTCCGGGATCCTGGTCGAGGGGACGCCGAGGTCTTCGGCGATGGGAACCAACCTGTTTCCCGGCTTAATCCGGGAAAGAGTCGGGACCAGGCGCCCTCTCGCATGCATCATCTCCGCCCTTCGCGCCGGATCATCGGACCACTCAAATTCCTCTGCCTTGTATTTCTGACATATTTCCCTGATCCTCTGCATGTCCCGAACAACTACATCCCTGACGCCGTCGGCCTCCATGATAAGCAAGGCCTCTATCTTGCTCACATCCTTTCCCAAGGCATCTTCCACCACCTTGAGGCTGAATTTATCCATGATCTCACACCCGGCAAGCTTGATCCCGGAGGTGGTTACCTGGGTCACGGCATCCCCTGCCGCGTTGAGGTCGTGGAATACGGCGAGAGCCATGGCGGCATATTCCGGCTTGGGCTCCAGCTTGACCATCACCTCGGTGATGATCCCCAAGGTCCCCTCGGAGGAACAGAAAAGGTGCGTCAGGTCATAGCCGAGAGACGTCTTGGGTGCTCCGGTCCCGGTGTCAATAATGGTCCCGTCGGCGAGGACCACCTTGAGTCCTTTGATATAATCCCGTGTTGTCCCATATTTTACCGCGCGGTGTCCGCTCGCGTTGGTTGACACCATTCCTCCTATGGTTGCCATGGCCTCACTGCCCGGGTTCGGAGGAAACATGAGGTTGTCTTTTGCCAGCACGGCATTCAGCGGCATACATACCACGCCCGGTTCAAGGCGGGCATAGAAGTTCTCCTTGTTGATTTCCAGGATGTTGTTCATGAGATGGAGGTCGAGGAGCAACCCTCCTTTTACCGGCAGCACGGCTCCTGTGACGCTGGTCCCGGTGCCGCGCGCCGTCACCGGGACCTTCTCCCGATGCGCCAGTTTCATGATGGCCGAAACCTGCTCGGTGGTCCTTGGAAAAATGACGGCGTCCGGAATACCCTGGTGAACAGACATGTCTCTGGAGTAGCACAGACATTCCACCCGCTCGTCAAAAACATTTTGTGATCCTACGATTTCCCTTATTTCGGATATGATATCCATTGGTTGATCTCCTTCGTATCGCATCCTGGACACCTGCCCGGAAAAGAGGAAAAACTCTTCCCGATTACACGCAGGAAAATGCCCAAGGAGTGGCTACTATTTAGCTATAAAGTAACTATTTTATATACCCTCTGCCTGAAAATTGTCAAGTCAAAAGGCTGATAAGTCCATTTCCGTTTTTTCCAGCGATCGAATTTCATCACGGATGCGCGCCGCCTCTTCAAACTCGAGTTTCTCGGCCGCGCTTTTCATCCGGGACGTCAACTCTTCAATCAGCGTTTCAACATTTTCCGGAGTCAGGTATTCCCCTCCGGATTCGCCAACAGCAGGAACGCTCACATAGTCGGCTTCGTAAATGGAACCCAGAATGTCGTCGATCTTTTTCCTGATGGTCTCCGGAGTGATATTGTTCGCCTTGTTGTATTCCTTCTGGATCTCACGCCGCCGGTTGCTTTCATCAATGGCCCGGTGCATGGATGGAGTGATCTGATCCGCATACAGGATGACCTTTCCGCGCACATTTCTCGCCGCCCGACCGCATGTCTGGATGAGTGATCTCTCCGAGCGCAGAAATCCCTCCTTGTCGGCGTCAAGAATAGCCACAAGGGAAACCTCGGGCAGATCCAGACCCTCACGCAGGAGGTTGATCCCAACCAGCACATCGAAGGTCCCCAGGCGCAGGTCCCGGATGATCTCCATCCGCTCGATAGTCTTCACGTCTGAATGGAGATACCGGACATTCAGACCTAAATCGGCATAATATTCAGTGAGACTCTCGGCCATATTCTTCGTCAGGGTGGTCACCAGGGTCCTTTCGCCTTCCCCGATCCGATCCCGGATCAGGCCGATCAGATCATCCACCTGATTTGATGCAGGCCGGACCTCAATTTCCGGGTCGATGAGCCCGGTAGGCCTGATGATCTGCTCGGTAATCTGCTGGGCCATTTCCAGTTCGTACGGACCCGGGGTTGCCGACACGTAGATCGTCTGCTCTACCCTGCGTTCGAACTCCTCGAAAGTCAGCGGACGATTGTCCAGGGCCGATGGGAGACGAAAACCGTGCTGCACCAGAGTCTCTTTCCGGGAACGATCTCCACGGTACATGCCGTTCAATTGCGGAATCGTGATATGGCTCTCATCGATCATCACGAGAAAATCTTTCGGGAAGTAATCCAGCAGGGTGGGGGGCGGTTCCCCGGCATTTCTTCCGGTCAAATGCCGGGAGTAGTTTTCAATCCCGTGACAGTAGCCCATCTCGATCATCATCTCCAGGTCGAACCGGGTGCGTTCTTCTATGCGCTGGCCCTCCAGGAACAGGTTGTTTTCCCGAAAGAACCTGATTCGTTCCTCCAGTTCCTCCCGGATCTGCCTGATCGCCCTCTCACGGATTTCATCGCTCGTTACATAGTGGCTGGCGGGATAGACGGTCGCCCGGTTCAGGTTGCCGAGAACTCTGGCGGTCAGTGGATCTATCTCCTGTATGGTCTCCACGGTGTCACCGAAAAAGCAAATCCGCAAAGCACGGTCCTCTTCGTGCACCGGGTAGATGTCCAGGACATCGCCCCGTGCACGGAACCGGCCCCGGTAAAAATCGTAGTCGCCTCTTTCGTAGTGAATCTCCACCAGCTTCCGGATGGCGTCTTCACGGGAGAGGTCGCCGCCTTTTTCCACGTAAAGGAGCATGTTGTGATACGCCTCAGGCGATCCCAGGCCGTAAATGCAGGAAACACTGGCCACGATGACCACATCGTCACGATCGAGGACAGACCGGGTGGCACTGTGCCGCATCTTGTCGATCTGCTCGTTTATGTGTGCGTCTTTCTGGATATAAGTATCTGTCTGGGGGATATAGGCTTCAGGCTGGTAGTAATCGTAGTAGCTGACAAAATACTCGACGGCATTGTCCGGAAAGAGACCTTTCAATTCCCCGTAGAGCTGGGCCGCCAGGGTCTTGTTCGGCGCGATGATCAGCGTGGGCTTCTGCACCCGGGCAATGACCTGCGCCATGGTAAAGGTTTTTCCGGAACCGGTGACACCCAGGAGCACCTGGTGAGAAAGTCTTTTCAGGACACCTTCTGAAAGGGTTTCAATCGCGTTGGGCTGATCGCCGCAGGGGGTCAGATCGGTTTTGAGGTCAAACATCCCATCTCCAGGAGGTTCCCTGGGGGCCATCTTCAAGGACGATTCCCTGCTCTTTCAGGCGATCGCGGATGACATCGGCCCGGGCCCAGTCCCTTTTCACCCTCGCTTCCGATCTTTCATCCACCATCTTCTGAATTTCATTACGGTCTATCTCTCCGGCCGCGTCCGAAACCTGTTCGAAGAAGAGATCCGGTTCGGTCCGGAGGAGGCCCAGGATATCACCCGCTGCGCACAACTGGTTTCGTTCACTGGCGAGGTTCGCCCGCACGGTCTGATCGAGATCGCCTTCCAGTCCTTCCATGCTCTTGTTGAGGTTCTTTACCTTTTCAAAAAGGACGCCGACCGCTCCCGCCGTGTTGAGGTCATCATCCATTGCCCCAATGAACTCGGCGAAAAACGGTTCCCGCGGCTCCGCCGAAAGGAAGTCTTCCTGGCTCTTCCGGAAGTCATCATCCTTTTCGAATGGTCCAAGCAGCTCTTCCAGTTTCTTCAGAGTCCTGTAGACCCTCACCAATCCTGTCTGGAGTCCACTTACCGTATCCCCGGAGAAATCTATGGGACTCCGGTAGTGCTTGGACAGGAGGAAAAGCCGCAAGACCTCGGGGTGATACTTTGCCAGGGCGTCACGAATGGTAATAAAATTTCCCAGGGATTTCGACATCTTTTCGGATTCCACCGTCACGAATCCGTTGTGAACCCAGTACCTTGCAAACTGCCCGCCGTTCGCGGAGATGGACTGGGCGCGCTCGTTCTCATGATGGGGGAACAGCAGGTCTTTTCCTCCGCCGTGGATATCAAAAGTCGGCCCAAGAAAATAGTTGCTCATCACGGAACACTCGAGGTGCCACCCGGGACGTCCCTTTCCCCAGGGACCGGGCCACCATGGTTCACCCGGTTTCGCCTCTTTCCAGAGCACGAAATCCATGGGGTGACGTTTTTTTTCATCTACGGCAATTCGGCTTCCGGCCTGCATGTCTTCCAGCTTTCGTCCTGAAAGATCACCGTAGCCCGCAAATTTCTCCACGGAGAAAAACACGTCGTTCCCCGCCACATAGGCGACTCCCTTCTCGATCAATGTTGAAACCATCTCGATCATGCCGTCAATGTGCTCCGTGGCCTTCGGCTCCTTATCCGCGTTCAGCACCCCGATCTTTTCCATGTCGTCATAAAAGGCGGCAATGTACTCTTCGGCAATGTCCCCGGTAGACCTTCCCGTCTCATTGGCCTTCTTGATGATCTTGTCGTCTACATCCGTGAAATTCCTGACGTAGGTCACCCGGAAGCCCCTGGCACGGAGGTAGCGCACCAGGACGTCAAAAACAATGGCCGACCTGGCATGCCCGATATGACAGACATCATAGACCGTGACCCCGCACACGTACAGCCCTACCTCTTTGTCTTGCAGGGGATGAAATTCTTCCTTCTTTTTCACGGCGGTATTGTACAGTCTCAGTCCCAACAGCGATCCCCTTTCCCTAATCTCCAACCAGGCTCACGACGGCAAAAGCCTCCATGCCTTCTTCTTTCCCGCAGAACCCCATCCCCTCGGTGGTCGTTGCCTTGATATTCACCTGCTCCGGATCAGCCTCAAGCTTCTCGGCGATTCTCTCCCGCATCGCAGTGAAGTAGGACGCCAGCCGCGGCTTCTGGGCAACGACGGTTGCGTCAATATTGTTCACCTTGAAGCCTTTCCCCTGCATCTTTTCACGCACCCGGCCGAGCAGCACCATACTGTCTGCTCCCTTGTATGCCGGGTCGGTATCGGGAAACAGCATGCCGATATCCCCGAGACCCAGGGCCCCCAGTAGGGCATCCATGACGGCGTGAATGAGGACGTCGGCGTCAGAATGTCCTGCCAGCCCCCGGGGATTCCGGATCTCCACACCACCCAGGACCAGCTTGCGACCCTCCACCAGGCCGTGGGCATCGTACCCGAATCCGATACGAAACATAAATTTCAGCTCCCTGCTCTCTCATTAATCCGGCATAGCGACAAAGGCAGCCGCTTATTTCCACATGCAGTCTGTCGAAATGACAAATTTCAAAGCTCACATGTCAAATAAATGTCAAAATCCCGCTGCCAAACCAAGAAATACGAAAAATCTTATTTCTCACGCCTCCTAATCAACCCGGAGAAATCTTCGGAAATACGCACTCCTCCCCCTCCCTTTGACATTTCGGCATTTGGCATTCATTTGTCATTTGGATTTTGTCATTTGACATTTTTCGGTTCCAGCAGGCCCTGGATAGATCAGGGATTTCCCGCAGCGCTCAGAAGGTCACGCCTCATGAACAGGATCTCTAATGACAACCGCTGCAGTTTGTACTGGAGCACGAAGAGCACCCGGATGATCCCGTGGAAGGCGTGAAATTATCGCCGCTCTTGAATCCGCATACGGACATGATGCGCTCTACATTCCCGCCCTTGCACTCAGGGCACGTGACGTTCTCATCGCTTGAGAAGACAATCGTCTCAAACTCTTTGTTGCAACTACGACACTTGAATTCATAAATGGGCATAATAGCCCCCTTTCTCTTTTTTTCACTGCTCAGATTACCAGGCTTCACTCCGGCTGCCGCGGCCCCTGCCCCAGGCCTTCCACAATGCCTGCGGCCAGCAGCGGGAACATTATTTCGTGGTGACCTACCAGCGAATATCCTTTTCCACCCTCCCTGGTGGGCCTGTCCACCACGTTCGTCATGGGTCGATAGTGCCTGATGAAATCCATGTTAACCGTTGTGAAATGCTTGACTTTAAATCCCAGATTCCGAACCAGGGACAGGGCTTTCAGGAACACCTCCGGCAGGATAACGGCGGAGCCCAGATTCAGGAAAACGCCTTCCTCAAGGGTAGACACCATGCGCGCGAAGATGCGAAAGTCCATGTGAGAACTTTTCCCGATAGCGGCTCCGTCCGCGTCGGGGTGAAAATGAATGATATCCGTTCCCATGGCCACATGCACTGTTACCGGGACTTCCGCCTCATGCGCCCTTGCGAGAATGCTCAATGATGAATAGGGAAAATGCTCCCTCACCAGCATGGCGCCGACCGACCGGCCGAGACCCCATCCTCGATTCGCCCCCTCTGCTATGGCCTTGTTGAGATATCTTCCGGTTTCTTCCGCCACACCGAATCGGCCATCGCCCAGTTCAGCGGCCACATCCTCCGAGGTATGGCCGGCCATGGCCAGTTCCGCATCATGAATAATGCCGGCGCCATTCATTGCTATCCCGCTTATGATTCCCCGGTCCATCAGATCAAGTACCACGGGATTCAGACCGACCTTTATCACATGGGCACCCATGGCAAGAAGAACCGTCTTTTCCAGTCTAACAGCCTCAATAATCCTCTGGACAATCTCTTTCAACTCCCTGGCAGCCAGGATGTTGGGAAGAGATTCCAGCCATCGGGAAAATGAGTTTCCTTCGAGCCACGGCCGCGCAAAATCGTCCATCTTTACCTTGCTCGATCGATCTTTCAGCGGATAGGAAACAAGCCTATCCAGTGATATCGGTTCTATTGGCGGCATAATGCGTTCAGCTTAAGAATTCAGTGCCCTCGGAAGCCAGTCATGAACCCGGCAAACTGAGCCGTTATCAGGAATGTTGCTGAAACAAAATATAATCCACAAGCTGGCACAGGATATGACCCGCCAGGATGTGAGCTTCCTGTACCCTGGCTGTCGCATCGCTCTTCACCACAAGGGAAATATCCGCGAGGGAAGCCAGCTCCCCCCCGTCTTTCCCGGTAAAGGCAACGGTGTAAAGTCCCTGAGTCTTTGCATCGCGGACCGCGCGAAGCACGTTTTCAGACTTACCGCTGGTGCTGATGGCGAGCAGCACGTCTCCTTCAAGACCAAGGGCCTTCACCTGTTTGGAGAAAACATCATCAAAGGTATAATCATTGGCAATGCTGGTTATCGTCGAAGTGTCCGTGGTCAATGCCAGGGCCGGAAGCGGGGGTCTCTCCAGGAGATACCGGTTCACAAACTCAGACGCAATATGCTGCGCGTCGGCAGCGCTGCCTCCGTTCCCACAGATCAACAGCTTCCTATCATTAATAAACGTCGCTGCGATCTTTTCAGCAACATCCATGAGGGACTCACTGTGTGACCTGATGAATTCATCCTTTACCCGCAGACTCTCCTCAAGGGCTTTTTCAATGATATCCTTCAAAATATATCCTTTTACCCCCCTGATCATTGACATTCAAGCATTGCCATGTACCCTTGTCTTTGAAAATTAAAGCTTTTGCAGCTATTTGTCAACTTGCTGCTTTTTTCCGCTCTTTCCTCACAAAAATCCATCTAAAAGCGGTTTCAGGTGAATTTTTCATTGAAATTGGACTATTGCTATGATAAGACATACCGAGACTTTTCCCGGATGAACTCGCCAAACCATCATGTAAGCCGATTAGAGGACGATATTGAATCTCACGGCATCCCAAAAGATGACAGGCTATATTAAGCAGGATGAATCGACTGGGGGTTGAGTCGTTTTGGGCAGCAGGTGTTCATTTATTCATCTATACCATCAAAGCAAGGAGGAATATTATGACAAAAGCGGAGTTAGTCGCTGAAATCGCGAAAAAAAGTGGTCTGGCCAAGGCAGATGCCGAAAGAGTCCTCAACTCATTTGTAGATGTGGCCACGAAGACATTGAAGAAAGAGGGCAGGCTTGCCCTGGCAGGATTTGGCTCATTTACCGTAAACAAGAGAAAGGCACGAACCGGAAGAAACCCCCGAACCGGCGAGGCCATCAAGATCAAAGCCAAGAAAGTCGTAAAATTCAAGGCCGGCAAAGCATTGGCTGACAGCGTTTAGATTGCCGCCCCTGATTGTCCAAGGCCTGGGCTGAGACCTGCCCAGGCCTTTTTCCGGCGGACAGGTCCCCCTCTACCCCCGAGTCTTTGCGAGTGACCGGACGGCTTCCGCCACAGTCGTGAATTCTCTCAGCTGTATAGTTCTCACATCGAGCACGACCCTCTCTTTTTCCACTCGCGCGATAATGGGAGGATCATATGCCCGAAGCCACCGTTCCATAGCCAGGGCATCTTTCTCCCGCGGCATCAGGCACAAGAGACGTGTGGGCAATTCCAGGAGCGGGAGAGATCCGCCTCCCGCTCTTGATGTGCCGTCTTCCAACTCTACCGTAAAACGGCTGTTCCCCAGATTGCCTATCATTTTTCGAAGCCGTTCAGCCTTTCCAACCATTTCCCTGTACGAACCCAGCAACATCCTCAGCGTGGGGATGAGCCTTATCGCGGTCCGCTCGTCCCGGTAGAGCCGGAGGGTTTCTTCAAGGGCGATGAGAGTCAGTTTGTCGATGCGGAGAGCGCGGTTCAACTGGTTCTTCCTGATGGCATCCACAATGGACTTACGCCCCAGAATGATGCCGGCCTGGGGTCCCCCAAGCAGTTTATCACCGCTGAAAGAGACCACGTCCGCGCCTTGGGCCAGTGTCTCCTGCACTGTGGGCTCTTTCACCAGCCCATATTTCGAAAAATCAATGAGCGACCCGCTTCCGAGGTCCTCCATAACCGGAATGCCGTAGCGTCCTCCGAGATCGACCAAATCCGTCATGGGGACGTCTTCGGTAAAACCCACCAATTGGAAATTACTCTTGTGGACTTTCAGCAGGAGTGCGGTATCCGGGCCGATGACTTGTTCATAGTCAGCGAGATGGGTCTTATTGGTGGTCCCCACCTCTACCATGACAGCGCCGCTCCTGCGCATGACATCGGGGATTCTGAAGGATCCTCCGATCTCCACGAGCTGTCCCCGGGAGACGATCACTTCTCTCTCCCGCGCGAGGGTATCAAGACAGATGAGCACCGCCGCAGCATTGTTATTGACCACCAGTGCCGCTTCGGCCCCGGTCAGTTCCATCAGGAGGTCTTCCACGTGGACATACCGGCTCCCGCGTTTCCCTGCCTCCAGATCATATTCCAGGTTGCTGTACGCACCGCTCAGGGGCCTGAACCTCTTGAGGACACTCTCGGCCATCAGGGAACGCCCCAGGTTGGTATGCACCACCACACCCGTCGCGTTGATGACCGGCCTCAGGCTCGGTCTGGAAATGCGTGCCAGCTCTCCCACGACCTTTTCGGCCACAGTCTCCAGTTCAAGGTCATCGTCACCAATATCCCTGCCCTCCCCGATGGCGCCGCGAAGTTGTTCCAGGACCAGGTGTATGGCCTTGAGAACCAGGCTCCTGGGATACCCGGAAGAACCCTCCGCCAGTCCGGGCTCCATCAGCAATCGATCCACCCCTGGTATTTTCCGAAAAAGGTCCTGCCTGCCAGCCCCCATGACGCGCCCCCTGCGTGAATGTGATGATCGCCGCACTATAGATGACTTTTGCCCGTGCGTCAATCTCCTGCCGATTCTTTCCAAAAGCCTGCCCGTCACAAATGGAGATGAATACAGTCTGTGGGTTCGTGGAATACCCCAAATCCACCATCTAATTTCCGCATCATGAGTTTCACCGGGCGATTTGGCGAAATTCCTGATCACCAGCAAGGCATTAGATGCAAGGCGCCGAGGAACGACGACTGAGGCGTATGGAATAATACGCCGCAAGGAGGAGCGAGCGAAGGCAACGCCGCAGATGATATCTTGATGGTGGATCAGGGAATACGAATTTAGGTTGAAAAGGACATTATTCCTGTGCTATAAATAAAAACCTGCGGTGGGTGTAGCTCAATTGGAAGAGCACTGGGTTGTGGCCCCAGAGGTCGTGGGTTCGAGCCCCATCACTCACCCCATAACAACATCAAGGGGTTAGGCCGTTGCCTAACCCCTTTCTTTTTGCACCAGAAAATCACTTCCCCACAGCATTTCCCACATCCAAGGCAAAAATGCCATAACTTAGCCCCCTACTCGCGCGCGTATCTGGGCAAAAAATCCGGGTATTGGCTAAGCACGAGCCCTACACGGGCGCGCACAAAACCGTCCGAATAATATTTTTCAACCCTTTTTGGGGGAGTCGAAAAACTCTGGATGAGCA
>Ga0315542_1000110_pt1 | contig 41694 bp, 37 predicted proteins | sample SalMarSW160120MG_FD_202541 | JGI IMG/M metagenome (GOLD analysis project Ga0315542, IMG submission 202541) | Salt marsh sediment microbial communities from the Plum Island Ecosystem LTER, Massachusetts, United States - Salt Marsh Sediment SW1601-20 ...
GAAGTAAGGAAGTAAGGAAGTCCGACCCGTCCGCTCGGGGACGCGAGACGGAAGACGGGAAACGGAAGACGCAAGACGGCCATCCACCCACCCAGGACGGTGAGGAGGTGAGGAGGTGAGGAGGGCCTGCCCAGCGGCCCGAAACGCTAGCCCGGACCGTTCACTCGTTGTCTACCGGGATCGCTCGTGAGCAGCCCGGGTTACGCGCGCTTGCAGATGATGAGCGTGACATCGTCGTGTTGGGGTGAGCCGGCGGTGTACTCACGGACGGCCTGGAAGACACTGTCGGCGATCTCCCGGGGCAGGGCGGTGGCGGTTGGCCCTGACCACCTCCAGCAGGCGCTCGGCGCCGAACTCGGCGCCGTCCGGCGCCTCGGTCTCGAGAGCGCCGTCGGTGAGGAGCACTGCGAGGTCTCCCGGCTCGAGGACCAGGCCGGCTCGGCAGGAGTAGCCCCGGTCCGCGAACATGCCCAGCGGCAACCCGGTGGCCGACAGCGCACCTTTGACCGCTCCGGATTGGTCGATCAGGTAGCCGGCGGGGTGGCCGGCGTTGGCAAAGGCCAGCCGTCCGCTGCCGCGCTCCAGGCAGACAAAGAGCATGGTCACGAACAGGAACGATGATGCCATCGGAGATGCTGTCGAGCATGGCCTCGGTGAACCTCAACCCCGGCCGTGGGGCCCGGCCCCTGACTCGCTTCGCCAGCACCACGCCGGCAGCCACGACGAGCATCCAGCCCAGGGCTGCGCCGCCGCCAAGGACCACGGACCGGTAGGAGGGCGTCTGCGCCGGTCTCCGGTCGTGGCCCTGCGCGCGACCGAGGTAATGGACAACGAACCCGATCACCGGACCTAGCAGGAACAGCGCGACTACGGCGGCTCACCGCATCGCAGGACGGCGCAGGGACATCAAGCATCCTCGCCGCGGACGGATCTGTTCTCACTACCGGTTACGTATCACGGAACCTTTCGTCAATCGAGGCATCTGGGTTTGACCTCACCCTGTGCGATACCATCAGACCCGGAGGTCCGCACCGGCCATATTGCGCTCTCGAGTTGAGAGCACCCACCACGCCTCAGCATAGATTTCCTCTCGCGCACATCGACCATACACGTGTCTTGCATCCATGCCAGGCACTCGGGAATCGAGGAAGGGCGACAGGCTGCAGGGCCCACTGGCATGAGCGCTCGTAGTAGATTGCGAGGGATTGATCCGAGCCGATTCGTACTTTCCACCACCAGCCGGTGGGGGCGCGCTAGACTACACGACAAGTTGTAGATCACGGCCTCGTGGCTCGGCGCCCGCGCCGGCCTGAGTCGTCCAAGAGGTGACGCAATGACGGATATCCACTCGGTATTCATCGGCACCGGCAGCTGCATTCCAGCCGTCCGCGTGCCCAACAGCGAGTTCCTGGCCAACGAGTTCTTCAAGAGCCGCGGCCAGTCGTTCGACCGCTCGACGAACCCCCGCATCGTGCAGAAGTTCCAGGAGATCACAGGGATTGCCGAGCGCCGCTACGTCAGCGGAGATCTGGTCGCCTCGGACATCGGGCTCACGGCGGCGGCGGAGGCGCTGGCCGCCTCTGGCATCGATCCGGAGACCCTGGACTACCTCATAGTGGCCCACAACTTCGGCGACGTGCGGCTCGACAATCCGAGGACCGACCTCGTCCCTTCGCTCGCCGCTCGGATCAAGGGCCGGCTCGAAATCCGCAACCCGAGGTGCATCGCCTACGACCTGCCGTTCGGCTGCCCGGGATGGTTGCAGGGCGTCATCCAGGCCGACTACTTCCTGCGTTCGGGGGACGCGAAGAGGGCGCTGGTGGTGGGTGCCGAGACCCTGTCCCGGGTGTCCGACCCCCACGACCGCGATAGCATGATCTACGCCGACGGAGCGGGGGCCGCGGTCCTCGAGGCGAGGGCCGGGGACGCGTCGACGGGGATCCTGTCACATGCGGCGCGCTCCGACACCCTCAAGCACAGCCACCTGCTGCGGATGGAGACCTCCCTGAACCCCGAGCTCCCAAACGACAGGCTGTTCCTGAGGATGGACGGGCACAAGCTCTACGAGTACGCTCTGACACATGTGCCCGGCGTGGTGCAGGAGAGCCTCGAGCGAGCGGGGCTGACCCTGTCCGACGTCAAGAAGGTCCTGATTCACCAGGCCAACGCCAAGATGGACGACGCGATCATGAAGCGCCTGTTCAGGCTCTACGGACTCGACGAGATCCCGGCGGGGATCATGCCCATGACCATCTCCTGGCTGGGCAACAGCTCGGTGGCCACGCTGCCCACGCTCCTCGACCTCATCACCCGCGGCAGGCTCGACGGGCACCGCGTGCAGCCGGGCGACAGCATCGTGTTCACCTCGGTAGGTGCGGGCATGAACATCAACTCCATGGTCTACCGCTGGGCCTGAGCAGGTTCTGCCGCATCCCCGCCGACCATCCGGAGAATCGGGAGGCAGGCGTGGGGAGGTAGGCGAGTGGCGGAAGTAGATCATGGCGCTCGCGGTGAAGCGTAGACCCTGGATGCCTGGTACAGCCGGGATGACCGATTACGGAACGCATTAGCCAGAATCCTGCCTGTCTCCTTCGTTCAGGTTCGTTCTTATGGGCACCGTTTCGAGTTTCGATGAGGCTTGATTGTGAACCGCCAAGCCGCCAAGTACGCCAAGCTCGCTAAGAAGCTATTCCCTATTTTATCTTTGCGTTCTTCGCGCCTTGGCGGTTCGATCGTCCTCCCGCCAGTATCATTCCTCGGCGGACACAACCTGACTCAAAGGGATAGGGAGTGCCCGGATTGTTCATGAGCGATCGTAGCGAGAGCGGCGAGACGCGAAGAGCACGGCCCGCGCCGGTCGCAGTTGGTTGCGAATGAATGATCCGAGCTACCCCCACGTCCAGTAGAGGCCAAGGTAGGCGGTCGTGTGCCGCTCGCCGGCGAACGCGTGTCCGGCACTGAACAGGACGCTGAAGCCCGGCGTGAAGTTCAGGTAGCCTCCCACGTCCGCGAACGTGGAGCTTCGTCCGCCGACCGTGTCGGCGCCCTCCCTGAACACCTCGGCGCCCAACGTCAGCTTGCTCGAGAAGTCGCGCTGCACCAGCCAGCCGGCGAAGGCGTGGTCGCGCTGGCCGGGGGCCCTGTTGATCACCCACCCTCCGCCGCCGAAGGTCGTCCACGACCCCCAGCTCTTCTGGATCCAGACCGGGATGCGGAACCACAGGCGGCCGTTCCCCAGGCCCTGCGAGCTGCTCCCGGTCGGCAGCTCGGCCATCGGGAAGATCCCGATCTGCGGGCGGCGCCGCGACTCGTCCAGCAGCCGCAGCTTGACACCCATCTCGACGTCCCCGAGCCCCGATCGATAGCCGCCGCCGACCGGGTCGCTCCAGGCCCACGGCACCACCAGGTGGACCTGGAGCTCGGGCGCCGCACCCAGGTTGAGCTCGAACGCGGGGCCGGCGCTGTCGGTGCCGCCCGGCGAGTGGTCGTAGGTCGAGAAGATGTACGCCTCCCAGTGGTGGAGATCGACCGGCGCCGGATCGTCGGTGAGAAACGGCGGGCCCGCGACGGCCGGGCGGCACAGGAGCACGGCCATCGCCACCAGGGGGAGCAGCAGGCCGAGTCTTACCGACGGGAGCCGATGACCACCGCAACGAGGCCGGCAACGGCTGTTTGCTGCTCGATCAGCCACGCCTCGAATCCCTTTGCCTCGCGTGCAGCGACCACGGCCCCGGACCGGCCAGCAGCAGGTAGAGTAGCCCGCACAGCATCGAGAAGTCCGTGCGTGCGGCGCTGACCATGAACCAGAAGCCCTGACCGGCGTGCCCGAGCTCGGGAAGCTTGGTGGTCACGATGGCGGTGGTGATGATCACCAGCAGGGGAATCGCGGCCAGACGGGTCACGAACCCCAGGAGCACGAGAGCCCCGCACACGATCTCGAAGGTCCCCACGAAGTGGGCCGTGAGCTCGGGCCAGGGGAAGCCGATGCGCGTGAACCTGATGACTCCCATGTGCGGGTCGGTGAACTTCAGAATCCCCTGGGTGAAGAAGACGAGCCCGACCGCCGCACGGATCAGGATGGCGCTTCGCGGCCCGCCTTTCGGGGACGTAAACAACGAGGCCAGCTTGGTGCTCATCAGGGGTACCTCCAATCAGGGCTCGCGGGCGCCGCCCCGACCTGCCGCCCGACGACGGCCGGCCCGATCCGCATCGGATCTGTCGCCGGACGTCACGTGACTCCTGAAACTGCCCGTACACCCTCGTCATTCCGGAGAAACGGCCCCCATCCACCCAGGAGGGGAGGAGGTGAGAAAGTGAGAAGGTGCAGATGTTCCACCCGCCCGCCCAGTGACGGAGTGACGAAGTGATGGAGTGACGGAGGCCCCACCCACCCCGGAGCGCTCGACGCGAGACGCAAGACGCGAGCCGGCCCACCCAACTGCCCACACAGTGCAGGGGCATCGGTGGGATGCGGGAGGCTGGCGCCCCTCATCACCGTTTCGTTGGAGACGACTCGGGTAAAATCCTCGGCGGTTGACGAGGATGGACGCGGGAAAAGTCACTGCTACCGCACCAGGCGGCTCGAAACCAGGCTCCTGGCCGCCGCCCGATCTGCCGAGCCGCTGGCGACCGGTGCGGCGCCTAGGGTTCGGCGGCCAGGGTGAGGTCTGGCTGGCCGACGACTTGGTGCTCGACCAGCGCGTGGCGCTCAAGCTGATCCCGCGCGAGCAGGGCGACGACGCGCTCGAGCGCACCCGGCGCGAGGTGCGGGCCGGGCGCCAGTTGGAGCACCGCAACCTGATCCGGCTCTTTGACCTCGTTGACACCCCGAGCCACCTGCTCGTCGCCATGGAGTGGCTGCCGGGCGGATCGGTCAAGGATCGCCTTCGTTCTGGCCCTCTGTCGGTTGCGGAGGCCGTCGCCATTGCCGAGGAGACCCTTCAATCGCTTTCCTACCTCCACCGGCACGGGGTTGTCCACCGCGATGTCAAGCCGTCGAACCTGCTGCTCGCCGCCGATGGCACGGTCAAGCTGGCCGATCTCGGGCTGGTCCGCAACCGGTTCTGGACCGACCTGCGGGACCTCTGCCGGTCGATTCTGGCAACCACCGGCCACCGGGCGGAGCTTTGGCAGGAGTTCTCCTCCGCGCACGCAGCAGTCCTGCAGGAGCCGACCTCGTTTCTCGCAGCGATCCTCATGACTTCCCGGGCCCTCGCCGCCGCCGGCGACCACCGCACTGCCATCGAGACCATCTCGCGAGCCACGGGCCGGGAGCCGCAGATGCGCGACCTGTGGCTGCGGCTGGGTGAGCAGCGTCTCATCATTGGGCAGAGACGGTTGGGGCGTGCCGCGCTGCTGCGATCGCTCGAGGGCAGCGCGCCGGGCAGAATCCCCTTCGACAAAGTGCTCCTGCTGACCCTGGACGCCGCGCTCCACGACGACGGCGCCGCCTGGGACCAGGCCATGCAGCTGTGGGACGCCGACCTCAACGGCTGGCAGCACAAGAACGAGAACGCGCTGGCACCGCTGCGCCCGTTCTACCGCGGACAGTGGAGCGACGCGGCCTTCGACCGGTTCAAGCCCAACTCGAACCTGAAGGCGGCGGCGGTCATGGCTGAATGGGCCCTGCTCGAGCGCGGCAAAGACCCCCTCCAGGTTGCTGCCCGTGCCGTGCACCTCGCAGAGGATCCCGAGGTCGCCGACTCCGCCCACCTGCTTGAGGCCGCAGCACAGCTCCGTGCCGGACAGGTGCAGCAGGCGCGAACGATTGCCCGCGAGACTCTTAACAGCTTGCGTGTCGCCGCAGCCACGAGCTATGAAGCGTTCGTCTGGCTGCCTGTCGCCGAATGGCTGACGGGCTCGATCCTCCAGGCCGACGACAGCCCCGATGCGGCCCGGCCGCACCTCGAAGCCGCCGCCCGGATCGCGCCTGAGGCATGGTTCGGCCGACAGGCCGCAAAGGCACTGCGCTAACCCGAATTTCTCAGTCGCCGGCCAGCGGCCTGCCGGCACCGTCGTACTTGAAGCTGCCGGCGCCGGGGAAGGAAACGTTGATGAACGCCGAGCCGCACGGGTACTGGCCGACGACGATTTGGGACACGTTGACACCCGGCTTGCCGAGCCGGCGTACGGCGTCGTCCCACAGCGCGGGCAGGAGGGCGACGTCGAGGGCACCGGGCGCGAGCCCGTCCTTACAGCCGAGCCACCTTGTGTCCACCGGCCTGGGACCGGTGACGTTGCCGTCACGGACCATGTACTCCTCGACCTTGCCGGAGCCGGCGCTGACCGACACCGTGACCCTGTCCTTGCCGAAGGACACGAGCTGCACGATGGCCGGCGGCTTGGGCACCGCCGCCATCAGCGTATCGAGGGCGGCGGCGAACGCCTGCGCCGACCCCGACAGGTTGCCGCGAGGTGGAATGCGCACCGGTGGCCCCTTCGGCGCGGGGGCCTTGGCCGTGGTCTTGGCCTGGCGCCGGGCGGGAGCACGGGTGGGCCTCGGGCGGGGTGTCGCCGTCGGCGCCGGGGTGGGCGTCGGGGGGGCGAGCGCCGGGGCGGTGTACGGCTCGCCGCAGGAGACCGTGACGTGGCCGCCCGGGGTTGGCTTCGGTCCCTTGTTCTCCTCGGGCGCCAGGCCCGCGCGCTCAGGCGGCAGCGGCGGCGCCGGGGGCAGGTCGTAGGAGACCTCGACGTCGACCCAGCGGCTCACCCGGTCGAGCTCGACCTTCGCCACCTCGCCGTGGAAGGCGAGGACGTTCGAGCTGACGCCGTTGACGTACCGGGAGGAGGACCAGGACGCCCTCTCCAGTCGTCGCCCTGCGGCGTCGTAGGCGCGCAACGCCTCGAGCGGCGAGAAGGTCGGCGCCTTTGCCGCCGCACCCTCCAGCAGCTCGACGAATGGGCCGTCGATGGTGACGCCGAAACCGGCTCTGCCGGCGATGAACGTGCGCGTCACCACGGCGAGGGGGTAGCGGACCTTGATGGTGCCCGCGACGCGGCGGAACTCGGCCGGCCCGGATCCGTCCGCCTTCAACAAGCGGACCTCCGTCATCCTCTCCTCGGCATCGAACAGGCCGCGCTCCAACTCGTACTCGAGGCCGCCGTCGAGCTTCGGCTTGCCCATGTCGACCTTGGCGTAGACGCTGTTGTCGACGTCGGGCAGGTAGATCTGCACCTCCGGGTTGTTGAAGCCGAAGGCGGCGTAGCTGCGCGACGAGATGACAAGCACGGCGCGTTTGATGTCCCCTACGGTGAGCTCGCGGAACACAGGGCGAACGTCGGTCTTGGCGTACTTGGGCTGGGCGAGCAGCTTGGCGCGCTGATCCTCCTGGGCCAACGCCGGCACCGCCGCCGCCAGCAGCAGACACGCTGCGACAACACTTCGAATCATCTGGAACCTCCGGTAGCCGCAGTATATCCCGGACCCTGCCTGTCTCATCTGCCGAGACAGGAGCGTTGACGGGTGCCCGGGTACTACTCCTGGCCTAGGCCGGTGTTGTGGATAACCTCCCATTCCTCGACGATCTTGCCGTCCTCGATGCGACTGATCACGATCCCCTCCGTGGTCCACTGCTTTCCGGACGGCGGGATTCCCCGATACGGGCCCGTCTGGATGCCGCGGCTGCTGAACTGGGTGACCACCCGGTCGCCCTCAACGACCTGCCGCTCGACCACGGCGTGGCGGTCGCTCGACGCCGCCAGAATGGCCGCCGCGAAGGCTCGGACCTTGTCGAGCCCGTGGAGCTCGAGGCCGCCGGGACCGTGGTAGACGTAGTCGGCGGCGTAGATCTCGGGGATCGCATCGAGGTTGCGGCCGTTGATCACCTCGTCGAACCAGCGGCGCGCGACGGCTTTGGCGGCTTCCTCATCGGCGGCGGTCGGCGGTGGCCAGTGACCGAGCTGGGTCAGGGCCGACAGGTTGTCCCACTCGACCCAGATCTCGGCGATCTTGCCGTCCTCGATGCGCAAGATGCTGATGAAGGGGAGCTCCAGCTTGCGTCCGCTCGGCGGGAACGGCCCCATCTGTCCGGTCTGGGTGCCGGAGTAGATCACCCGCGCCGCCACCATGTCGCCGTCGACCAGCAGCTGGCGGATGTCCTGGTGAGAATCGGGAACCGCGCTCAGGTCCTGGCGTAGGAACGCCTTGAACTGCTCCAGGTTCGTGACCTGCACTCCCGGTGTTGCGGCGCAGTGTCTGTGAAGGTCGGCTGCCACCACTGAATCCAGCGCAGCAAAGTCGCGGCTGTTGATGGCATCCACCATCCGCCTGACAATCTTCCCGCTTTGGCTCGGCTCACCGGCGCCGGCCACCCCCATGGCCGTCACCAGCAGTCCGAGCCCGATGGTCAACACGAGTCGATGCCTCATCCCGTACTCCTCTCGCTGTGGCCTCCGAAACCCGTTGGCTCGATCGGCGTCCGCCGCCGGCGGCACCGCCCGTCGAGCCAGAACGCCTCGCGAACCCCGGCGCATCCGCAGGCACGATGCCTGCCCGATCGCTCCGACCGAGGCTGGACCCGTGGGCCTTGTGTCTCTGCTGTACTGACGCGAGGATACCACCTCACAATCCGAGCACTGGATCCCAACGCTGACAGCTCCTGCGAACCCATCCCGGTCGCGGCGAAGTTGCTTGTCCGCTGTCGTGGCATTGCGGCCGCCAGAGACACGAGATGGGCGTTCGTCAAGCGAACGCACAACCGCCTGAGCGCCGGAGAAGACTCCCCAAGCCGGCCCGTCACCTGGGTTGTCTCTCAGTCAGCCCAGACGTCGCCTGACTTTTCCCGCGAGGCTCAAGGTTCCTCATGGCGCCGCAGTCCCGCCACGGGTTCGTCGCAAGTTCTCTAGGGTTGGGGAATAATACTGTCCACCGCGACCTATCCTATACTGCGAAGATATGGAGACACAGTGTCGTTTGCATGATCGGCACAACGTACATGCGTGAGGAGGAACGGGGAGTGCCTTTGGCAGTTGTTGCCACGCTCGGCAGCACGTTGACGACTCTGGACGAGGTGGCATGAGCCTCGCCCCCGGCTCGCGCCTCGGTCCCTATGAGGTCACGGCCAAGCTCGGCGAGGGCGGGATGGGCGAGGTGTGGCGGGCGACCGACAGCAAGCTCGGGCGCGAGGTGGCACTCAAGCTGCTGCCCGAGGACTTCGCAAACGACCCCGATCGCCACGCCCGATTCGAGCGCGAGGCCAAGCTGCTCGCCTCCCTCAACCACCCCAACATCGCCACCCTCTACGGTCTCGAGCACCTCGACGGCAAGCACGCCCTGGCCATGGAGCTGGTCGAAGGCGAGGGCCTCGACGAGACGATCGCCCGCGGAGCCATCCCCGTAGAAGAGGCAATTCCGATCGCCCTGCAGATCGCCGAGGCGCTGGAGGCCGCGCATGAGGCCGGCATCGTCCACCGCGACCTCAAGCCCGCTAATGTCCGCATCCGCCCCGATGGCACGGTGAAGGTGCTGGACTTCGGGCTGGCCAAGGTGTGGGAGGCCGACGCCGGCAACTCGAGCCTGTCGCTATCCCCTACCGTGACCCGCCACGCCACCGTCGAGGGCGTAATCCTTGGTACCGCCGCCTACATGAGCCCGGAGCAGGCGCGCGGCAGGCCGGTCGACAAGCGCGCCGATATCTGGGCGTTCGGCGTGCTGCTGTGGGAGATGCTGACCGGCCGGCAGATGTTCGCCGGCGAGACGGTCACCGACGTGCTCGCCAGCGTGCTCAAGCAGGAGATCGACTGGGAGCTTCTCCCGGATACCACCCCGGCGGCCGTCCTGCGGCTGCTGCAGCGCTGCCTCGAGCGCCGGCCGACCGAACGGATCCGCGACATCGGCGACGTACGCTGGGAGCTCGAAGAGATTGCACGGCGCGGCGCCGGGAGCGGGGAACCGGCACGAGAGGAGCCCGCCGCCGCGCCCTCGAAGCACCGCGCCGTCCTGCCGTGGATCGCGGGCGCCGCGCTCGGTATCGCAGCGACCGCGGTCATCGGTCTGACCGTGCTCCGGCCCCATGCCACGCCGCCGCGAGCCGTCCGTTCCTTCCTCGTGGCGCCGGAGAACGCGACGTTCGACTTCCGCGCCGCGGTCGGCGGACCCGTTCTCTCGCCGGACGGCAGCAAGCTGGTGTTCGCAGCGCGCGACGCCAACGGTGCCTCCAGCCTGTGGATCCGTCCCCTCGACTCGCTCAGCGCGCAGCCGCTGCGCGGAACCGAGAATGCGTATTTCCCCTTCTGGTCGCCAGACAGCCGGTGGGTCGGCTTCTTCGTCACCGGCAAGCTGCGCAAGATCGACGTCACGGGTGGGCCGCCGGAGACCCTCTGCGACGCGCCCAACGGGCGGGGCGGCTCGTGGAGCCCGGACGGCGTGATCGTCTTCGCGCCGGACGTGTTCGGCAGGCTCGCCCGGGTCTCCGCAGCCGGCGGCGCGCCGACCCCGTTGTCGCAGGCGAAGTCGTCGCGGCAAGGGTACAGCGAACGGTGGCCCGAGTTCCTGCCGGACGGGAGGCACTTCGTCTACTGGGCCGGCGGCCCGTTGAACTCCGGCGAGGTCAAGACCGACGGCATCTACCTCCGTTCCCTTGACGGCGGTGCGCCCAGCCTCCTGTTTCCCTCCGACAGCAACGCCCTCTACTCGCCCCCCGGCTATCTCCTCTACCTGCGCACACAGACGCTAATGGTCCAGCCGTTCGACGCGGAGAGCGGGAAGCTCGGTGGAGAGGCGTTCCCGATCGCCGAGGACATCGCCAACCCGCAGAACTACCGCTTCGGCGACTTCTCGGTGTCGCACGATGGCACGCTCGTCTACCAGACGGGCGAGACCGGGCTGACCCAGCTGGTCTGGCTCGATTCGGCCGGACGACAGGTCGGGACGGTCGGCGATCCGGCGGCGATCGACGGCTTCCGCATGTCTCCAGACGGGAAGTTCCTGGCCGAGCAGGTTTCCGATGCCCGCTCGAAGAACGTGGATCTCTGGGTAGTCGATCTCGCACGTGGCGTGCGCACTCGCTTCACCTTCGCGCCGGGGCTCGAGATCAGTCCGGTGTGGTCGCCCGACGGCCGGCGCATCGCCTACACCGCCAATCCGAAGGGTCACATGGATATTTACATCAAGAACGCCGACGGCTCCGGGCAGGCCAAGCCACTGATCGAGTCGGAGGTCACCAAGTACGCCGACGACTGGTCGCCCGACGGGCGGACCCTGTCGATGACGGTTGTCGACCCGCGCGGCAACACCATCACCGACATCTGGACCGTACCGTTCGAAGGCGTGCACACCCCGAAGCCGTTCGTCGCCACGCCGTTCGTCGAGGGGAGCAGCGTCTTTTCCCCCGACGGCCACTGGCTCGCCTACCAGTCCAACGAGTCCGGCAGGGACGAGATCTACGTGACGCCGTTTCCGGGCCCCGGCGGCAAGTGGCAGGTCTCCCAAGGCGGCGGGGTGGAGCCGGAGTGGCGGCGCGACGGTGACGCCCTGTTCTACCGTGCGCCGGACGGCGCTCTCTTCGAGGCCAACGTGACCGCGAGAGGGTCCGCCGTTGAAGTGGGCACTCCCAGGCAACTCTTCAGCGCCCCCCGGACGGGCAATTCGGGGACCGGGAGGACCTATGCCGTCTCCCCGGAAGGCGACCGCTACCTGGTCCTCCACCCAATCCAGAACACCGCAACTCCGTTGACGCTGGTGACCAATTGGGTCGCGGCGCTGAAGAGGTAACCCGCATGGCACCCGCCTCGGTCCCTATGAGGCCACGGCCAAGCTCGGCGAGGGCGGGATGGGAGAAGTGTGGCGGGCGACCGATAGCAAGCTGGGGCGCCAGGTAGCGTCGAGGCTGCTCCCCGAAGACTTCGCCGACGACCCCGAACGCCACGCACGCCTCAGAAGGGTGAGGCACCTCCGGCCCCTGATACACTCTGCCTCCAACCATGTTGCGACTGCCCAGCCTCGTAGTGCCCACATCACCCGCAATGGTGCGCCGGCAAGAGTCTGTCGTCATCGGCCTCAACCTGGTCGTACTCGCAGCCATAGCCTGCGCCCATCTGCTGTTCGGCGGACTTCTCGGTACTCCCAGTCACACCTTCTTCGTGCTCGTCCTCGGGCGGTTCCTGATGCTGGGAGGCGAGCTGGCTTGGGTTCACTCGGCTGCCAGCGAGCGAGACGGCGTGCTGCTCGCCTACGCGAGCGCTTCGATCTGGGTCAACATCTCGTTCGCATTCGCCCTCTCCGCGGTCAGCGGCATCGAGGACAGTCACTACGTCGCCTTGATGGTGATCCCGGTGATCGCTGCCGGATTCCGCTATCGCCCGCCCGGGATCGCGATCGTGGTGGCAGCAAGCGCGGCCCTTACGGTACTCGAGGTTGTGATGTACTACAGCGCCCGAAACGGCCGCGGCGGCTCCGAGTACTTCGAGGCTGCCGGGGTCGCCCTCCTGTATGTCGTCGTGGCCCTGGTGGTGGCGTTCCTGGCCGCACAGTTGCGACGGGAACAGGACCGCCTCCACCAGAGCCTCCATGAGCTGCAGAGCACCCGGGATCGGCTCGTACAGGAGGAAAAGCTCGCCGCCGTGGGCCGTCTGGCCGGGGCCATCGCGCACGAGGTCCGCAACCCGGTGGCGATGATCACCAGCTCCCTTGCGCTGGCTCACGAGCCGGCGTGCGGGGATGACAAGCGGCTCGAGCTGTGCAATCTGGCGGCGCAGGAGGCCGGGCGGCTGGAGACCCTGACGAGTGACTTTCTCCAGTACGCTCGCCAACGCGAGGTGCGCCGCGAGCCGACCGAGGTCGCCACGGCTCTCGGCTACGTTGCAGGGATCGCCCAAGGCCGCGTCCCAGAAGCGGGGATCGGGCTCACGGTGCGGTGTCCCGAGGGCCTTGTTGCCAGCTTCGACCCGACTCAGCTCCACCAGGCTCTTCTCAACCTCGTCGGCAACGCAATCGATGAGACGCCCCGCGGCGGTACGGTGATCCTGGGAGCGACCTCGCTGGACGATGGCGGCGTCGAGCTGTGGGTCGAGAACGACGGTCAACCGGTGCCAGCCGCGGAGGTGTCGCGCCTGTTCGAGCCGTTCTTCACGACCAAGCAGAACGGAACCGGCCTGGGTCTCGCAATCACGCGCAACATCGCCCGCGTGCACGGCGGCGATGTGAGCCTGGCCCGTAACGAGCCCGGGGCGGTCCGTTTCGCGATGTGTCTGCCCGGTCCCGACGACGAGCACTCCGGAGGGGGCCATGGCCCGGATTCTGGTCGTTGACGACGAGCCGAACATGCGCCGGGTGCTCAGCTCAATCCTTGAGGGCGAGGGACACGACGTGAGCGAGGCCGGAAGCGTTGCTACAGCGCGCCGCCAGCTTGCCACCGCTGCAGTGGACGTCGTCCTCACGGACCAGCGCCTGGGAGACGGCGAGGGCCTCGAGCTTCTCGCCGAGCTTCAGGAGCTCGACCCGGCTGTTCCGGTGGTGATGATCACCGCGTTCGCAACCGTCGATCTGGCTGTAAGCGCCCTCAGGCAGGGGGCGTTCGACTTCGTTGCCAAACCGTTCGAGCCCGACGCCGTTCGCGCAGTGGTTCGCCGAGCTGCGGAACGAGCCGAGCTGATCCGCGAAAACGCCAGGCTCCGGCGGCAGGTACGCTCGCTGGCCGCAACGGAGCAGCTGGTGGGGAACGGCCCGGTGATGGCTCGCCTGCGCGACCTGGTTGGCCGAGTTGCACCCACCGATGCGACGGTTCTGATTACCGGGGAAACTGGTACCGGCAAGGAGCTGGTAGCGCGAGCGGTCCACGCCGCCAGCCCTCGCGCTGAGGGGCCCTTCGTTGCTGTCAACTGTGCCGGCTTCGCCGAGACCCTCCTGGAGAGCGAGCTGTTTGGTCACGAGCGCGGGGCCTTCACAGGCGCCGACCGCGCCCGCCAGGGAGTATTCGAGGCCGCCCACCGCGGCACGCTGTTCCTCGACGAGGCCGGCGAGATGCCTCTCGCGCTCCAGGCCAAGCTGCTCCGAGTCCTCATGGGTGGCGAGGTGCTGCGCGTGGGCTCCACCGTTCCCCGGGCGGTCGATGTTCGGATCGTCGTCGCTACCAATCGGGATCTGGAGGCGGAGGTTCGCGGCGGAGGCTTCCGTGAGGATCTCTACTACCGCCTCGCCGTGTTTCCGCTCCAGGTTCCGCCCCTGAGGGAACGGCGCGAGGACGTTCCCGCCCTCGTTCAGCACCTGCTCGAACGGGTGGCTCGCGACCTCAATGTCCCCCCCCGCCCGGTCGCACCGGAAGCCATGGCTAAGCTCCTCGCCTATGATTTTCCGGGCAACGTACGCGAGCTGCGAAACCTCCTAGAGAGAGCCTCCATTCTTGCCCGCGGAGAACGCATCGAGGCCTCCGACCTACCTGTTCCATCTGGGGCTGAGGAGGCCGCCGCCTTCTCCGGGGTCGCCGAGGGCCTGGCCGCCGCCTTTCCTCCCCGGGTCGACCTGCGCAAGACGCTCGACGAGGTCGAGCGTGCCCTCATCACCCGCGCCCTCGAGGCCGCGGGCGGCGTCCAAGCTGAGGCCGCACGCCGGCTCGGGGTATCGCGAAGCGCTTTGGCCTACCGCCTCCGACGCCTGGATCTCGAGCCTGACAGTCCGGCGGAACGGTAAGCCCGGCCCGTCGAAATTCTTGACGCCGGGTCGCCCGAACGTTCAGAGGCTTGTACATTCGACGAGTGCCTGATCTCCCTCAGACAGGCTTTTATCCTTTTCACTGTCAATGACTTCTGGGTAGAATTCATGTCCTGGCACGGTATTTGCTTTAGAGAGTGGCGGATCACGTGTGGTCCACCAACTTCAGAGCAGGAGGATTCCACAGCATGAAACGTTCACCCATCGTCCGCGTCTCCTTTGCCTCTCTGGCCGTACTGGGCCTCGTGTTCGCAGCCGCCGGCGCAACCGGTGCCGGCGCCGGCACGGCGGCAAGTCAGGGTGGCAGCCTGGCCAACCTGCAAGCTGCCTACAACGGGGAGAGTAACGCTCACGCTCGCTACCTGGCGTTCGCAGCCAAGGCAGACGAGGAGGGCTACGGCGCCGTCGCCAGCCTCTTCCGCGCCGCAGCTCAGGCCGAGAAGGTTCACGCCGCCAACCACGCCAAAGTGATCGAGAAGATGGGCGGCACGCCGACCGCAGACGTGAAGGAGCCCGAGGTCAAGTCGACCCGCGAGAACCTCCAGGCCGCCATCGCAGGCGAGAGCTACGAGCGCGACACCATGTACCCCGAGTTCCTGGCGCAGGCCCGGCGCGAGGGCAACCGCGACGCTCTCCAGACCTTCAACTACGCGAAGACAGCCGAGGCCGAGCACGCGCGGCTCTACCAGAAGGCCCTCGACTCTCTGGACTCGCTGACCGGCAGCGAGGCCGCTACTTACTACGTCTGCTCGGTGTGCGGCTATACCACAACTAACCTCGACTTCACGAAGTGCCCGTCGTGTTTCGAGCCCAAGGACAACTATCGGCAGGTGAGCTGAACCCGCACCACTACGGTGCCCCCGTCCGCCCGTGACGGGCGGGGGCGCCCTTCCTACAAGGAGGGTCCAATGATCGAGCTACCCCCCATTCCCACCTGGGACGGGCTTCACCCCCTGATCGTCCACTTTCCCGTTGCCTTGCTCCTGCTTGCTCCTGTCTTCGTGATCATCGGGCTTGCCGTCCGTCGCCGAGGCATGCCGTACCTGCTCTCGGCTCTCCTCCTGATGGCCATTGGTACGGTCGCAGCTTACGTCGCCGTCGAGAGCGGTGAGGCCGCAGCTCGCCTGGCCGAACGCAGCCCGCAGGTCAACCCGGTGCTCGAGCACCACGAGGAGCTCGCCGAGCGGACGCGGCTGATCTTCACCCTCCTCACGGCCGTCTTTGCAGGTCTCCTCCTGGTGCGGCGGCTTGCCGGCGACCGCCTCGGCAAGGTCCCGTTCACCGGCATCGTCGTTCTCTTCCTCGTGATCTACGGCGGGGGAATGGTGAACCTGGCAAACACCGCCCACAACGGCGGCCGCCTCGTGCACGAGTTCGGTTTACGGAGCCTCATGCCTCAGAACGTGCCAGCAAGCCCTGCCACGACACATCAAGAAGTTGACTGATGGAAACGGCACGATTCTCCGGCTGTCAGTCTTCACCTTGGGCGGGCTTGAACGACCGGGTCGTCAGGTCGACACCGTCTCCACAGCCAGCTCCTCCCGTTTGCTGTGTCAGGCCACGGTGAGAGGCGAGGGTCGGCCGGTCGCCCCATCTCCGGCGGACAGCTCCTCGGCCTTTCGGAGGTCAGGGTTTCTGTGAGGCGTTCTTCAAGCCTGCGGCAACCTCCCGCGTGATCTCGAGCCTGACGCGGATCGGATGGATGAGGCAACACAGCGCCGGCAGCCGCGCGAAGAACGCGCCGGCAACACAGACAACGCCGCCGACCAGCAGGGCGACCGGGGCTCCGAACCGCTGGGCGGGCGCGCCGGCGAGGAGGCTGCCGAACGGCGCCGTGCCGACGAACGCCACGGCGTAGAAGCTCATCACCCGGGCCGTGCTACCTTGAGGCTGCGGTTGATCCGACAGCATGTAGGGGAGACAGGTGCTCGATTCCGTCCTTCACCTCTGGCCCCATCTGGTCGTGGCCCTCCATATCATCGTTGCGTGCGCGGCGTCCGCGCACGTCGTGCTCGTCAAACGAGATCCGCGCGCGGCGATTGGTTGGGTCGGTGTCATCTGGCTGACCCCGCTCCTCGGTTCCCTGCTGTACGCTGTGTTTGGCGTCAACCGTGTCCGCCGTCGCGCCAAGTCACGGCGCCCGACCGCGACGATTTTCGACTCCGCCGTCGAGTATGTGGTCGCCGGCGTCGGACCCGGCGAGGCGGCTTCTCCATCGGGTGTCACACACCTTCGCGCCCTCGTTCGTCTGGCGTCCGAGGTCACCCGGCGACCGCTGCTTCGGGGCAACCTCGTGAAGCCGCTGACCTCCGGGGAAGACGCCTACGCTGCCATGATCGGTGCAATCGACCGCGCCGAGCAGTCCGTCGGACTGAGCACCTACATATTCGACAACGATCGAGCCGGGGCCATGTTCCTCGAGGCGCTCGCCCGAGCGGTGGCTCGTGGGGTCGAGGTGCGCGTGATAATCGATGATGTGGGCAGCCGGTACAGCTGGCCTTCCACGGTCCGGGCTCTGCGCCGGCGCGGAGTCCCCGTCGCGAGGTTCATGCCGACGGCCTTGCCATGGCGGTACCGCTACTCCAACCTGCGGAACCACCGCAAGATCCTGGTCGCCGACGGCACGGTCGGCTTTACAGGCGGCATGAATATCCGCGCGGGGGCGCTGGCCGACGCGAAGCCCCGGCACCGTCTGATCGACCTGCACTTCCAGCTTCAGGGCCCGGTCGTCACTCACCTGCAGGAGGTCTTTGCCGACGACTGGAGCTACTGTACCGGCGAAGTCCTTGAAGGAGAGCGGTGGTTCCCGACCATACCCGAAGCCGGCCTGGTGTGGGCGCGGGGGATTGTGGACGGGCCGGACGACGACTTCGACAAGCTGCGCATGGCTCTCCTGGGCGCCGTGAGCTGCGCCGCATCATCACTGGTCGTGGTCAGCCCGTACTTCCTTCCCGACGACGCCCTGCTCACCGCGCTCGACGTCGCCGCCATGCGCGGCGTCGCGGTCGACATCGTGCTGCCAGGCAAGAACAACCTCAGCCTCGTCGGCTGGGCATCGACAACCCTGTGGCCGTCGCTGCTGGACCACGGCTGCCGGATCTGGCTCTCCCCGGGCCCCTTTGATCACACCAAGCTCATGCTGGTGGACGATGTCTGGACCTTGCTGGGGTCTGCCAACTGGGATCCCCGCAGCTTGCAGCTCAACTTCGAGTTCAACGTCGAGTGCTACGACGTGGAGCTGGCACGATCCCTCGGCAAGCTCGTTGCAGCGAAGATCTCTGACGCGCACGCCGTCACCTTGCAGGAGCTGCATGATCGCCCGGTCGCGGCAAGGCTTCGAGACGGCGTGGCCCGGCTCGCAACGCCATACCTGTAGTCGTCTTTTCCAGCAGGTTGCGGTGTGACGGATCCGAGATCAGGAGGTCCGAGCGGCAGCGCCGCGAATTACCGTAAGGGAACGAGTGTTGTCTTAGAGGTCCGGTCGTCAGGGCACGGTCCACGTGTCCTTGTTGTCGCACCTGGATCATGCAACCAGATAGCCTGTGCTGCGACGCCCGGAGCCCGGGCCCGTAGCGCTCGCAACGGGTGACACCGAGGCTTTGGTCCGGGCTCTCGTGGGGGGTACGTTGTGGGCAGAGAAGGCAATGAGCACAGAGGACTGCCGCAAGGCGGTGCGGGATAGAGGACGAGGGGTATGGACTCGCACAATCGGTCTGCACCATGGCTGCTCCTCGCTGCGGAGTTCGCGGGAACGGCGATGCTGGTTGCCGTTGGCTTGTCGATCGTGATCCTGAGCTTTGGCCAGGGCAGCCCTGTGATACGGCTCATCCCGAGCGCCGGCTGGCGCCGGCTGATCGCGGGCTTTCTGTTTGGCACCACCGGCGCCCTGATTGCCGTCTCACCGCTCGGCAAGGAAAGCGGGGCGCACATCAATCCGGTGGTTACGCTGGGATTCTGGCTGATGGGCACGCTGAGAGCTCGTCATGCGCTGGGCTATGTCCTGTCGCAGCTCACGGGCGCGGTCGTCGGGGCGCTGCCGTTGATGGCGTGGGGGGAGATGGGAAGCAGCGTGGCGTTTGGGGCCACTCTCCCCGGTGTGGACTACGGGATCAGGTGGGCCTTGCTGGGAGAAGCGGCGACGACTTTCGCCCTCATCGTCGGCCTGTTCTTCTTCCTGCGGCATCGTCGGCTACGTCCGGCCACGCCGGCGCTGTTCCCCATCTTGTACGCCGCCATGGTCTTCCTGGAAGCGCCGATCTCGGGCACTAGCACCAACCCCGCCCGCAGCCTCGGGCCGGCGGTGGTCTCCGGCGCTTGGCATGGCTGGTGGGTCTACTGGCTGGGCCCTTTGTTAGGCGCCGTGCTCGGCGTGGCCGTCTACCGGCTCGCCGGATCGAGATGGCTGACGGTGGAGGTCGCCAAGGTCTACCACTTCGGCCATGACCGATACGGCGTGTTTCGCTGGGAAGGTTCAGGGCGAGTTTCTGCCCACGGGCAGTGAGGAGGACCATGAACATCACGTTGAAAGGCAAGCGGGCCCTCGTCACCGGTGGCAACTCCGGCATCGGTGAGGAGATCGTCTTATCCCTCGCCGATGCGGGCGCGCAGGTGGCGATCAACTACGTCACGCGCCCTGAAGCGGCGCAATCGCTGGTGCAGCGGATTCAGGAGCAACAGGGCATCGCCACTGCGGTCGAGGCGGATGTGTCGGACCCGGACGCCGTCGCAGCCATGTTCGAGAGTATCGATGGCGCCTGGGGGGGGATCGATATCCTGATCAACAACGCGGGCATCGATGGTGACCGTGCCCTCGGCTGGGAGGCGGAACCTGCTGCATGGCGAACCGTGATCGGGGTGAACCTGCTCGGCACCTTCTACTGCGCCCGTGCCGCCCTGCAGCGAATGGTGCCGCAAGAAAGCGGCGTGATCCTTAACATCAGCTCGGTGCATGAAGAGATCGCCTGGTCTGGTTACAGTGCCTACACCGCCAGCAAGGCCGCCGTCAGCATGCTGACCAAGACCCTGGCCCAGGAGGCTGCGCCGCACGGGGTGCGCGTGCTGGCGCTCGCGCCCGGGGCAATCCGGACACCGATCAACCGCTCCGTTTGGAGCGATCCGGCGAGCCTACAGGATCTGCTGGACAAGATCCCCCTGAAACGTATCGGCGACCCGGCTGAGGTCGCCCGCATGGCCGTGGTGCTGGTCTCGGACATCGCTTCCTACGTCACCGGCCGCACGATCTTCGTGGATGGGGGCATGACGGATTATCCGAACTTCGCTCGTGGCGGTTAGTGCCGCCACAATACAGGCGAATCGAATGAAAGTTGTTCGGAAACAAGAGGGGGAGATCATGGACGCACGTGATCGTTTCGCACCTGGCTGGCCGGGCATTCCGGCCCGCTGGACCTCCAGTGCCAAGTCGGGTCTGGGCACTGCCCTCGGCAACAAGAGCCGTGTCTGGTTCACCCTGAGCCACGGGATCTTGAACGAGATCTACTACCCGCGGATTGATCAGGCCTGTGTCCGCGACATGGGGTTGATCGTCACCGACGGGGCGGATTTCCTGTCTGAGGAGAAGCGTGATGCCACCAGCGAGGTCCGCTGGCTGGCCGCCGGCGCACCGGCCTTCCATCTGGTCAATACCTGCTGTCAGGACCGCTATCGCATCGAGAAGTGGATCGTGGCCGATCCCCGACGGGACGCCGTACTGCAGCAGACCAGGTTCGTCGCTCGCAAAGGGAAGACCGCGGACTATCGGCTCTATGTGCTGCTTGCGCCGCACCTGGGAAACCACGGCGCCGGCAATACCGCCTGGATCGGAGACTACAAAGGCCTTCCCCTGTTGTCTGCGGAGCGGGACGGCAACGCACTGGCACTGGCCTGTTCCGTTCCATGGCGCAAGCGTTCCGTGGGGTTCGTTGGATCCTCGGACGGCTGGCAGGATCTGTCGGCCCACAAGCAGATGACCTGGGACTACACGCGGGCGGAAAACGGCAACGTTGCCCTGACGGCTGAGGTTGACCTGGAAGCGGGCAATGGAGAGTTCCTGCTCACTCTCGGGTTTGGACGCAACGCCGCCGAAGCAGGGCACCGTGCCCGTGCCGCGCTCCAGGACGGTTTCGAGGCGGCGCAATCGGAGTATGTCGGAGCCTGGACTAGGTGGCAGGAGGATCTGCTGCACCTTGACAGCGAGCGGCCGGGCGGCGGGCAGAACCGGTACCGAGCCAGTACCGCCGTCGTGCGCGCCCACGAGTCCCTCGTTTTTCCCGGCGGCATGATCGCGAGCCTCTCCATCCCGTGGGGATTCAGCAAGGGGGATGACGATCTGGGAGGGTATCACCTTGCCTGGCCGCGGGATTTAGTGGAGTCAGCGGGTGGGCTGTTGGCGGCCGGCGCCGGACAGGAGACTCGCCGTGCGCTCTGCTATCTGCAGGCGACCCAGGAGGCGGATGGGCATTGGGCCCAGAACATGTGGCTGGACGGGTCACCCTATTGGGACGGCATCCAGATGGACGAGACGGCCCTGCCCATCCTGCTGGTGGACCTGGCGCAGCGCGAGAAGGCACTGGGCGAGGCCGATCTTGGCCGATTCTGGCCGATGGTGCGACAGGCCGCGGCCTACCTGGTCCGCAATGGACCGGTTTCGCCTCAGGACCGCTGGGAGGAGGACCCGGGCTACTCGCCGTTCACGGTGGCTGCCGAGATCGCAGCGCTGCTGGCCACTGCGGATCTTGCCGACGCACATCACGAGCCATCGGTCGCAACCTACCTGCGTGAGACCGCGGACGTGTGGAACACATCCATCGAGCGATGGATGTATGTGACCGGTACCGACTGGTGTCATCAGTTCGAAGTTGCCGGCTACTACGTCCGGATCGCTCCGGCCGAGACAGAGGAGAGCATGTCGCAATCCCAAGGGCGCGTGCTGGTGAAAAACGTTGCGCCCGGCCAGGCCAAGAAGCTCCCCAGCCATCTGGTGAGTCCCGACGCCCTCGCCCTGGTCCGTTTTGGCCTGCGCGCAGCTACCGATCCGCGTATTGTCGACACCGTCAAAGTCATCGATGGGTTGCTCAAGGTGGAGGCGCCGCAGGGTCCGATCTGGCATCGCTATAACGGCGACGGCTACGGCGAGCACGAGGGCGGCGAACCCTTCGACGGCACTGGGATTGGCCGGGTGTGGCCGTTGCTGACCGGCGAAAGGGCGCACTTCGAGCTGGCGGCAGGGCGGCCGGCAGAAGCGAAGTCGCTGCAGGGAGCGCTGGAGGCCTTCGCCAGCGAGGAGGGACTGCTCCCCGAGCAGACCTGGGACGCGCCGGACCTGCCGCAGCGGGAGCTGTTTTTCGGCCGACCATCCGGTTCCGCCATGCCGCTCGTCTGGGCGCACGCCGAGTACCTCAAGCTGCTTCGCTCTCTGCGCGACGGGCGGGTCTTCGACATGCCGCCGCAGACCGTAGAGCGCTACCTGACGGACAAGACAGAATCACCGTACGTGGTGTGGCGTTTCAATCACAAGCTTCGCTCCCTGCCTGCCGGCAAGAGGCTGCGCATCGAAACACTGGCCCCTGCGGTCGTTCACTGGAGCGCCGACGACTGGAAAACGTCACATGACACCGACACGCGCGACACGGGACTCACGGTCCATGTTGCGGACCTGGAGACGGGTATGCTCCCAGAAGGCAGTCATGTGAGATTCACCGTCTACTGGCCGGAGGCAGGCCATTGGGAAGGGACGGACTTCATGGTCAGCGTAAACTCAGCGCAGCAGCCAGGCTGAGGGCCGTGCCTCGATAACGGCCGTCTGCAGCACGCGATGCACCGGCGCTGACGGCAGTGACGGACACGGGCTACAGATAGTCCTCTCGCCGCACGATTCCTGTCACCGGCTCCCCACTGAGAAAGTCGCGGATGTTCACTGCCGCCTGCCGTGCTCCGTCCACCAACGAGCCGGCAACGACGGCCGAGTTGTGCGGCGAGCCGAGCACGTTGGGCAGGTCCAGGAACGGATGGTCCATGCGGAACTCGCCGTACTGAAATGGCTCAATCCACCAGGCGTCGATTCCGACGAGAAAATCCGGGTGCGTCTTGGCGTGCTCGTACAGCGCCGCCTCGTCGATGATCGGTCCGCGGGCCACGTTGACGAGGATGGCGTCGGGCTTCATGCGGGCGAGCTCGGCGCCGCCGATCACCCCGCGGGTGGCCTTCGTGAGGGGTAGGCAGACCACCACGACGTCGCTCTCGCCCAGCACATGGTCGAGATTCTCCAGCGTGCCCATGAAGTCCGCGGGCTCGGGGCTGCTCCCGCTGGTGTTGATCGCGAGGATCTTCATGCCGAAGGCGCGCAGGAGGCGCGCGGTGGCGCGCCCGATGCCGCCGAAGCCGAGGATGCCGGCCGTCATGCCGGACAGCCGTCGGTTGCGGGTGAACTGATCGAACTCAGCGCGGGTCAGCTTCTGGTGCTGGGGCAAGAGGCGTTTCGCCAGCGCCAGCACCATGGCGAGCACGTGCTCGGCCATCGGTGCCGCGTACGCCCCCGGGTTGCTGGCGACGGTCAGGTGAGGCGGCAGGTCGGCAAACGGCATCTGGTCCGCGCCTGCCGACACCAGCTGAACGAGCTTGACACCCTGCAGGCGAGAGTACTCGCCGGGTTGAATCTCACGCGGGAAGTTCCACGAGAAGAGGACCGTGGCCTCCTCCAGGGCCTTGCCGCGCTCCGCGGGCTCGACGTCGTCGAGAAAGGTGAGTGACGCGTCGCCTCCCAACAGCTCCTCGAGCAACGCCCTCTGCTCGGCGGGGCAACGGAACGTCACGACGATGCTGTGCTGGTTCATGTGCGCTGGTCTCTCCTTCCCATGCTCATCCCACCGCCACCGTCACGGGCGACTCATGACACATCGTGGCTCGATCGTGAGGACGTCGCGGAGGGACGTGCAGCTCTCGTCGTGTCAGCGTACCACCGATCTACGGGTCAGGTGCGCCGCGGGCCGCTTGGTAACCGTACACGCCGCGCTTGGGTCTAACCCCGTCCTCGGTAAACCAGTTGCCGTCCCGAGACACCCGCGATCGTGGGCGAATGACCTGCCTCCCAAGACGACAGAGTCCAATGTGAAGGACATGCAATACAAACCGATCCTACGGGGTTGAGAAGGATAATGAGTCGCAGTACCGATCGTGCGGTGTGGTACGGCCACAACAGACAACGTTCCAAAACAAAAAGGGAGAACTCAGTGAAACGCCTCGAGAAACGCCTGTCTCCGCTGGCCGCCTTGGCATCTGCAATCCTGCTGCTGCCCGGCGCCGCCGCCGCCCAGACGGCAACGCCTTCCCCGGTCCGGGAGTCGGTGACGAGCAACGCTGTCACATGGGCCACGACGGCCGACTGGACCAGTGCCGGCCTGACCGTGCACGGTCCCAACGGAATCGTCTTCCAGCGAACGTTCCAGCCCGGTGAGACCCTCGAGCTCGATCTGTCCGACCTCGGTTCGCCGACGGCCCCCGATGGGTCCTACACCTACGAGCTGCGTCTCGCGCCACGCCTTGACAGCGACACGAGCGCCCGCCTGGCCGCTGCCCGCAAAGCGGGCACCGTGGCCCAGACCGTCCAAGAGCTGCGCCGCTTGGGTGAGCTGCCTGCCGAGCCGCTGGTCAGAACCGGGGCCCTGCGCGTCGTCGACGGGACCATCGCGCCACCAGACCTGGTTGAGGACGACGGAGCCAGGGCGCAGGGGTTGGTCGGCGACCTGGGCACAGGCACGACGGCGGCGCCGAATCAGGTCATCAGCCAGGACCTGGAGGTCCAGGGCAGCGAGTGCCTCGGCGTCGACTGCACCAGCAGCGAGAGCTTCGGCTTCGACACGCTCAGGCTCAAGGAAAACAACACCCGGATCGCCTTCAACGATACCAGCAACTCGGGCAGCTTCCCGACCGAGGACTGGCGGCTGCGCGCGAACGAGTCCTCGAACGGCGGCCGCAACGCTTTCTTCATCGATGACATGGGGACCACGTCAAACGGGGGCGACACGCCGGTGCGAACACCGTTCACGATCGTGGCGGGGGCGCCGACCAACTCCTTCTACGTCGACTCGAGCGGGCGCCTGGGACTTGGGACCTCGAACCCGGTGCTGCGAGTCCAGGCGACGTACGGAGACACACCCGGTGTCCGGCTGGACCAGACCGACTCTATCGGGTACGCACCCCAGATCTGGGACGTGGCCGGAAACGAGGCCAACTTCTTCATCCGCGATGTCACCCACAGCTCACACCTGGTGTTTCGTATCTTCCCAGGAGCACCGGACAGCAGCCTCAATATCGCGTCCAACGGCGACATCGGCCTCGGTACCTACTCACCGGGAGCAAAGCTCGACGTCGTCGGTGACTCCCATGTCAGTGGTAACGCCGTTGTCGATGGCAATATCGGCATCGGGACGTCCACGCCGTCGGCCACGCTCGACGTCAACGGCAACGCCCAGGTCAGTGGCAACGCCCACGTCATCGGCGCTGCCCTGGTCGATGGCGGCACCAATATCCAGGGCAACGCCCAGGTCACCGGCAACGCCCACGTCACCGGTGATGCCCAGGTCGACGGCGGCGCTCACATCGCGGGCAACATCGTGCAGGACGCCGGCGCCACCATCGACGGCCAGGATCTGACCAAGTACGAGGCCGGCGTCATCCCCGCCTCCGCGTTTCGTTCCATGGGCGTCAGCCATCCCTTCTACCGGGCGATCGTGAGGTTCCCGACCACCCTCGACAACTACACCGTGACGATCACCCCCGTGACGACCGACCTGACACAGGTCTACCGCGTCATCGAGAAGTCCAGCGACAGGCTCGTGGTCGGCACCGACTCGATCTCCGGCCTGACCGAGGTCGACTGGCAGGTACGTCCCGTGACAGCCGTCCATTAACTCCTCCTCCTCCCGGTGAGAGCCCCCCGCCTCCGCGTCATCGGAGCGGGGGGCTTGCTTCGTAGCAGATGTGTCCGACGCGGGAAGTGTGGGAGGCGCGCTCGGCGTCATCCCGTTCGTCTCGCGCGCGCACCGGGCGGGCGACTCCCGTCCCAGCGCTATAATCCGGAATCATGCAACGAGGCCCGGACGTGTCCCGGCGGTTGCTCCGTGAGCCGCTGAGGCAGAGGCACAGATGAGCGCGCCCACCGCACCGGTACCGTTCAAGAGGAACGTCGGTCTGTTCATGGCCGTCATGATCGGTATCGGGGCCATGATGGGCCCGGGGATTTTCGCCCTGCCGTCGGAGGTCGCCTCGATCGCCGGCCCGCTCGGGATCCTGACCTACCTGGCGATGGGGTTCGTGACCCTGTTGACGGCGCTCAACTACGCCGAGCTGGGCGCGGCCATCCCGCTCGCGGGCGGCGGCTACTCCTTCACCAGCCGCACCCAGCCGCGGGCGATTGCCTTCGTGACCGGGTGGTTCTTCTGGATCGGCAACACGCTCGCCTGCGCGATGTACGCCTTGATCTTCGCCCTCACCGTCAAGGACTACCTGTGGCCGGGCGCCAACGTCGCCGCGATCATCGCGGTCACAGCGCTCGTCTTCGGCGCACTCAATCTGCGCGGGATGTCAGAGGCTCTGACGGCGGTCACCGTCATGAACCTCCTCGAGCTCGTTGTGCTGGTCGGCTTCGCCATCTTCGGCGCCCCCGCCGTGAGAGCCGCCAACCTGCTGCCGTTCGCACCCCACGGCCTGGTCTCGTTCTTCCCCGCCATGGCCCTGATCTATGTCTCCTACGTCGGCTTCGAGCTGATTACGGTGGCCTCCGAGGAGATCGTTGACCCCGGCCGCACGATCCCCCGGGCGATCCTGATCACTCTCGCCGGGGCCACCGTCATCTACGTCCTGGTAGTGGCGGTGATGATGGGAACCACCCCGGCGAGCGAGCTTGCCAAGAGCAATGTGCCCTTCGTCTTCGCCAGCGGCCGCCTGCTCGGGCGCTGGGGAACCTGGGCCGCCATCATCGCGACGATCATGGCCAGCCTGTCGGCGTTCGCGGTCACCCTGGGCGCCTCGGCCAGGGTGCTGTTCGCGCTCGGCCGGGACGGCCACCTGCCGGACGCGCTGACCCGGCTGCACCGGCGCTTCCGCACGCCCCACGTGGCGCTCGCGGTGTGCACGGTGGTGGTCATCGCCGCCGGCTCGTCCGGGATCGTCCGCTTCGTCGCCTCGCTGGCGGACTTCGGCTACCTGATGGGGCTCGGCTTTGTGAACCTGTCCGTCGTCGCCCTGCGTCGCCGCATGCCGTGCCTCAGGCGGCCCTTCGAGGCCGGCTTCTACCCGTGGATCCCGGTGCTCGGCGCGATCTCGTGCTGGGCGATGGTCCCCGCCCTCGAGGCCAGGAGCTTTCTCCTCGGCGGCGCTATGACGGTCGCCGGGACCGGACTCTACATACTCAGACCCGCCAACCGGCGGGAGATCCTCAGGCTCCCCGGGCGGGTGGGACGGTGGAGCCGGGAGCAGGTCATCAGACTGAGGAGGGAAACCATGCGCGTGGTCATCATCGGAGGAGGCCCTCTCGGCACCAACATCGCGGCCCGTCTCATGGCCCACGATGAGTACCGTCTGCTGTTCCGCACCGCGGAGCATCAGATCACGTTCGTGGAGGGCGACCCGGAGCGCTGCGCGGCGCTCGAGCGCCGCTTCGGGGTGCCGATCTATCAGGGGGACGGCACCAAGCTCGACGTACTGCAGCAGGCCGGACCCGAGAACGTGGATGTGGCCATCGCCGCCGAGGAGGACGACGGCCGCAACGTCATCGCCGCCATGCAGGCGAAACGGGTGGGGATCAAGAAGGTGATTGCCGTGGTGCAGGAACCGGACTACGTGCCCCTCCTCGAAGAGGAGGGCATCGTCGCCCTGAGCGCCCCCTGGGCGACCGCGGCGATGGTGGAGAACGTCCTCGACAGGCCCGGCATCGCCGACCTGTTCGAGATCGGATCCGGCGTCGCGACCCTGGTCAGCGTCACCCTCCCCAGCGGCGCGAGCTCCAAGGGCACCAGCATCCAGGCATTGCAACTGCCTCAAAGCTGCGTGATTGCCGCCATCATCCGCGGCACGAGCTTCGTGGTCCCCCGCGGCAGCACCACCCTCGACGAGGGGGACGAGGTGATCCTGGTCGGGACCCAGGCGGCGGTCAAGGAAGCACGAGACCTGCTCCTTGGAACGTAACGCCGGCCGGCGCGCGGGCCTCGACCCGGGCGGGCACCTCCCAGCTGGCCCCGGCGGCAAGGTGCACGACCGGTGTGTCGAGCCCGGCCTGGCGCAGGCGCCTCTCGAAACCCTGCGGCGTCTGCCGTGTGCGGAGCAGCGGCGAGCGTGGTCGCAGCCCGAGATGGATGGGGATGACGGTTGCCGGGTTCAGGTCTCGTGCGGCCAACACGGCGCTCTTTTCCCCCATCGTCATGGGTATGCGGTAGGTGGTCACCGGCAGCAGGGCGACGTCGATCCGGAAGCGACGCCCGATCTCGGCCATGAACGGCCCGTGATAAGTGTCGCCGGCGAGCCCGGCGACGAACCCTTGCCAGAAGTCGGCGGCGGGGTGAGCAAAGCGCTCGAGGACCAGGCCGGCCGCCAGCGACAGCTGACCCGCACCGATCAGCGTGCTCGGCTTGCCAAAGCGGATGGGGATGATCATGGTTGGTCCTCCAGCGTGAAGATCTCATCGGTGGCTGTCCCGAACACCTTGGCGAACTTCAAGGCCAGGGGCAGGCTTGGCACGTAGCGGTTGCGCTCGATCGAGTTGATGCTCTGGCGCGAAACGCCGACCGCTCGCGCGAGCTCTTCCTGGGTCCAGCCTCGCTCGCTGCGCAGCTCCTTGACGCGGTTGCGGATCTTCAACGCCATGTCAAGTTCACTTTCCACCCTCAATATGGAACGCGACGACCACAATGTCAAGTCAGCTTGTCATAGCTCCAGGCTGATCCGGAAGGTCTAGCGTGTCGAGCTACTCGTCGCCCAGCTGGTGACCGAGCCTTGAGGCGCGCTGACTTCCATCCGTCCGCGGTTCTCCCAGACGGCTCAGTCGCGAGGGAACGGGACCTCGGCGGCGTACGAGGCGCCGGCGCCGACCAGAATGGCCAGTGGCAGAGCCCAGGCAATCAGGTTCCGCATTCTTGACCTCCGCCCGCCTCTATGCCGGCGGCCGCGGGACGACAGCTCGGCGGCGGCCGTGACCAAGGCCCTCCCCAGGAAGGTCAAAGTGTAGAGCGCAAGGACGAGAATCAGTGGAGACCAGATCATCCGGTAGCGGAACTGGCCTAGCGCGGACTCGACGGCGGTGTTGACCAGAGCGCCGACGACAACTGCGGCCCATAGCCATCCCACGAGGCGCCTGAGCGCGCGCTCCCGCAGCCGATCCAAGCAGGCCGCCGGGAGAGCGAGCATGCAGAGCAAGCTCACCACAGGCTGCAGCCGCTGCCACATTGCTTCGAGAAAGCCCACCATGTTCCAGCGCGTCGGTCCAATCTGGATCCTGTGCGGTCTTCCGAGGTCAGAGTAGCTCCTCCAGAGTCCGTACTGAACCTGATAGGTGCACCAGTACGACTTCAGAGTGGCAAGCCAGATGCTGAGGTAGGCGACTGGTCTGGCACGAATCGCTCTCAGCGTGGTGTCGAGGGCGGCAGCGTCCCAGTCAGCCGTCGGCAGCCCCTTCTGTCGTCTGGCCTCTATCAAGGGTTCGAGGGCGCGCCCCCACGGGATGTACGGCAGCCGGCGTTGGTGACCGGGCTCCAGCTTCTCATAGGTGCGGCTGATCCACTGAAGATCGGGGGGGAGGTTCTTGTAGATCGAGGGGTGCCCGACATAGTCCAGGCTCGAGGTCCCCAGGCCGTTGCTGAGACGGTAGCCGCCAGCGTTGACGCCGTTCCACATCACGAGACCGCCGGTCAGCAGCACCACTGGCAGCAGGAACACCACCAGAAGTCGAGCCGCCGCGTCGGTGGGCGTCGGTAGGCGGCCGAGAAAGCCCCTTCCTCCTCGACACCTCCACGGCTCGCTCGCCAGAACGGCCATCGTGACGACCGGGATGAGCACAAGCGTAATCGGCCGCGTCCAAGTGGCCACAGCCACGATCATCCCGCAGACAGTCCACCGCATCAGCGGTCGCGACTCGCTCCCGCTACCCGTGATCAAGAATGAACAGGAGGTCACCAGGAGCATGGCGAAGGTCTCGCTGTAGATGGTGACTTCCATGAACAGCACATCGGGCATCAGGGAATACGCGAGCGCCCCGAGCAGGCCGTTGATGCGACTCTGCGTGATTCGGGCCAGAATCAAGTACACGAGCACGGTGGTACCGACACCGAGCAGGTGTTGCGCGAGGACTGTCCCATCAAGGAGGGAGCCGCCCCAGCTGGTGGCAAGGATGAACAGGGGGTATCCCGGGGGGCGCAATCCCAGCGGAGGGGGAAAGCCATGTGCGAGTATCCACTTTGACGCTTTCAGGTAGCCGTCGCTGTCCCAGAACAAAGCCGCGTGAGGTGTTCCCACGAGGACCAGTCTGGCAAGTACGCCCAGACCAGCCGCCACCAGGAGGTCCCTTGTCGGGAGCCTCGGCGTTCCTGAAGTGCTGGAACTGCCCGTCATGCCTCCCGCCCGTTCTTTCCGTGGATCGCCGGCCCTTCGCTCCCGGGGGAGCCCCGCTCGCAATGTCCATCGCATGGCGGCTCCCCCGAATCAGCTCTCCGCGGCCAGTACTTTCTGGTATGCGGGTCGTGCCAGGCAGCGATCCGCGTAGGCCTCGATCACCGGCGAGCTCGGCAGCATCTTGAACATCCGCATGAAGGCCGCACTCGATCCGACCATGACGTCTGCAGCGGTGAAGCGGTCCCCGAGCAGCCATGGCCCGGGCGCCAGGCCGGCCTCCAGGGTTCGGATCATCGCGTCAAACGATCCCCACCCGTGGTGCGACGGCTGCGGCGTCCATCCCCCGGCCTTCTCCGCCATGCTCGGCTCGATCACACCGGGCGTGAAGAACATCCAGTACAGAAACCGGCCCCGCTCCGGATCGTCGACAGCCGGCGCCAGCCGGCCCGCTGCGTAGCGGTCCGCCAGGTACAGGCAGATGGCGGCGGAGTCAGCCATCCTCGCCTGACCGTCTTCAAGCGCCGGGACCTTGCCCATCGGGCTCGCGGCGAGGAACTCCGCGCCCCGGTCCGCGACCGGCTGGCGGATGTCCACGACCACGCGCTCGTACTCCACCCCTGATTCTTCAAGCATCCACATCGCCCGCGATGACCGTGTACGCGCACACCAGTACAGCTTCATTGCCACCTCCGTTTCACGGTGTATCTATACCATCCCGCCGGCAGCTTGCGCTCTCTCTTTGTTAGGCCGTCAGCGCGGTAGCCGGGAACGGCCGCCCGTGGGCCGGGTAGATCGTGCTCGCGCCGAGCTCGAGCAGCGTTCGCCAGCTTGCCGGGACCTGCTCTGGATCGTGGGCGAAGATGCCGAAGCGCGGCTTCAAGGTCATCGGCGGCCCGTTCATTGCGAGGTCGCCGACGAACGCTTCGCCACCCTCGAGCAGGACCGTCACCGAGCCGGCCGAGTGGCCGGGGGTGTGAACGACCCGGCCAGCGATTCCGTACGGCTCGAGGTCGAGCCCGTCGTCGTCGATGACCAGGTCGGGCTCGAGCGCCGGCACCTTGACGAGCGCAATGATCAGGGGCCGGACTGCGGCGCGGAACACCCTGCCCCAGGGGGTCACGGCGCGGGGCCACTCGACGCGGCCCTCCCGGAGCCACGGCGCGTCGTCCCGGTGGATCGCCAGCGGCGCACCGGTCGCCGTCCGCACCGCCCGGGCCGCACCAATGTGATCGAAGTGGCCGTGGGTGGCGACGATGAGCCCGATGTCGCGCGGGTCGTCGAGGATTCGTCTCAGTCCTCGCAGCACCGCTGGCCCCTTGCCCGGCGCGCCGGGCTCGATGAGCACCGCGCCGCGGTCGCGGAGCAGGTAGCTGTTGACGATGCCGACCCGCACTGTGTCGATTCTCGTGCTCACCCTTCACCTCCTCCTGCGAAGAGGCGCCCTGCACCCTGTCACGCATCACTCTATCGTACTGTGGACCGCATGGAACGCTCCTGTTCCGCACCCGACAAGACCGGGGAGCTCTCAGTCGCCCTGACCGGAGTCCTCGATCCCGGCCAGACGCTTGGCGAGCTTCTTCTTGGCCTCCACGTCCATCTGCCGCGCGATCTGGATCCGTTGCGCCTGCGGCGAGCCCGCGCCGTGGAGGGACTCGGTGAGATAGCCCACGGCGTTGCGGCCGAGGGTCATGTTCTCGATCAGGCGCAGTATGCGCAGCCGATCCTCGGTGCTCACGTCCGAGCGGCCCTTCAGGTACTTCTTCAGGACGGGTCCGACCTCGGGCGAGGCGAGGTCCTTCTCCGAAGGGCAGGTGACCATCAGACCGCCTGCCAAATCCTGCGCCAGCCGCGCCATCTCGTACGGGAACCGAGTGACGTTGTGCTTGCAGACGTTGGCCAGCAGGCCATCCGGCTCGTAGTTCCCGGCCGCGGTGCGGAAGGACTCATGGGAGGCCGCGATACCGGCGCCGTAGATGGTCTCGTTGAGGTGGCTCATCTCGACCAGCTTGTCGCGGACATGGGAGACGCGGGGAACGCCGTTGTAGTCGGCGATGGTCGCCGCGGCGCCGATCAGCACGTCTCCGACGCCGGTCTTGCACACGTAGCTCCGCCGGTGGTAGGCGGTGAACCGTTCCACGAGGGGCGCCACGAAGTCGGTCTCGCCGCACATGAAGACGCGATCCCAGGGCACGAGCACGTCGTCGATGACGATCAGGGCCTCCTGGCCTGAGAACTGCGCGTTACCGACGTCGATGCTGCCGCCCTCCAGGCTGCGGGTGTCACATGACTGGCGGCCGTAGATGAACGTCAGGCCGGGGTCGTCCACCGGGATCGCGGCGCAGACCGCGTAGTCGCCATCCTCCGGGCGAAGGCGGATCGTCGGCATGACGATGATCCAGTGGGAGTTCACGCAACCGGTCTGGTGGGCCTTTGCGCCTCGGATCACGATACCGTCGTCACGGTGCTCGGCGATGCGGGTGTAGAGATCCGGGTCTTCCTGGTCCGCGGGGCCCTTGCTGCGATCGCCCTTGGGATCGGTCATCGCACCGCCGACGACCAGGTTGAGCCTCTGGCAGTGGCGAATGAAGCGCTTCAATCGGGCATGGTACGTGGTGCCGTGTGACGTGTCGATCTCGTGGGTCACCGAGTACAGCGAGTTGAAGGCGTCCATGCCGACACAGCGCTGAAAGCAGGTTCCGGTGCACTGGCCGAGTCGCCGCTGCATCCGGCTCTGCATCACCACGTCGTCGACGCTCTCTGTGATGTGAAGGAAACGGTTGACCCGACGACCGCTGATCGACGACTCGGCCGTTGCAAGCTCGGGGGCATCGGCCTCGAGCTGATAGGTGGCGGCCATGGCGTTGATCGACGGACGAACGAGAGGGTGATCCACCGCCTCGTCGACCTGCTCCCCGAGCAGGAAGAGCCTGATCCGCCGGCCGCGCAGGCTGCCGATGTACTCCTCCGCGGTTCGGATCGGCTCCTGGCATCCGACGGTGATGTGATCGGCAAGATCGTTTCGAGCCGTCATTGCGCCGCCTCCGCTCGAGTTCAAAGGCCATCTTATCGAAGCCCGACTCTCTCGGCCCGGTCCCCGGAATGTGGACCACCGGCCGGGCTCGGGAGCGGTGTCAGGCATGCCCCTTCAGGGGACCGGATCTCCGCTCCGTACTCCACTCGGACCGAGCACTCCGACACGTCCTGCCGGCTCAGTCGCTTCCCGGGCCGATGTGGTATGAGATCAGCTTCCACCGGTCGTGCTGGCGAACCAGCTTGAACGGGCACGGCGCCTTGTGTCTGTCGGACAATCTGCCTCAGAGGTAGGTTTGGGAGGCCGTGGTGTCAACGCGGGGAACGATGCGCCGATGTCGTACCGGGCGCCGATCGGCTTCTTATCCATAAGACTGAGTTCAAGTATCGTTGCCGTCTCATCTCTCCAGCCATATATTGCCGTATATCGAGATCCGAGAGCGACAGGAGAAAGGAAGAGGCGATATGAGGAAGATTTTACTCGTCGCACTTGCCGGCGCAGGCCTGGTGGCGGCGGCAGTAGGCACCGGCGGCACCGGTCCCGGGCCGGCATCCCCGCTCGGTCTGCCGCCGGTGCCGATCCCGGCGGACAACCCGCAGACGCCGGAGAAGATCGCTCTGGGCGACCTGCTGTTCCATGACATGAGGTTCAGCGCCACCGGAGAGGTCAGCTGCTCGACCTGCCATGATGCCGACAAGGCCCTCACCGACAGCCCGTTGAAGACCTCCGAGGGGATCGAGAAGAAGACCGGCACCCGCAACGCCCCGACCGTCGTCAACGCCGCCTACTTTGCCGCCCAGTTCTGGGACGGGCGCTCGCCCAGCCTCGAGGACCAGGCGCTACACCCGTTCATCAACCCGGTGGAGATGGGGCTGAAGGACCACCAGCCGATTCTCGATATCGTGCGCACCGACCCGGACTACGTGAAGAGGTTCGGCAGCGTCTTCGGCGTGGTGGCCGAGAACATCACGATGGTCGAGGTCACCAAGGCCATTGCCGCCTTCGAGCGAACCCAGATCGCGGCCGATTCGCCGTTCGACCACTGGTACTTCGCCCGCGAGAAGGGCGCCCTCACCGAGCAGCAGAAGCGGGGTTTCGATCTGTTCATCAACCAGGGGCGTTGCGTCTCGTGCCACGTCATCGAGCAGACCCAGGCGCTGTTCACTGACAACCGCTTCCACAATATCGGGGTCGGCATCAACAACATCCAGAGCGACGTGCCGGCGCTCGCCAGCGAGTTTCTGAAGGCCGACCTCAACCTGGCGCAGGTGGACGTCAAGGTCCTGGGTGACGCCAGGACATCGGAGCTCGGGCGCTTCGCCATCAGCCACGACTTCGACGATCTCGGCTCCTTCAAGACCCCCACCTTGCGCAACGTCGCCGTCACCGCGCCCTACATGCACGACGGCAGCGTCGCCACCCTGCGGGACGCCGTCGTGCACTACAACAACGGCGGCGTGACCAAGGAGGGCGACCCGGTCAACGACTTCCTCAGCGGCGGCATCCGGCCGCTCAACCTGGAAGACGATCAGATCGACGACCTGGTGGCTTTCATGGAGGCCCTGACCAGCCCGCAGTTCGCAGAGCTGGCTGCCAAGACCACCGGCCCGACGCAGAGGAGGCAACCATGACCGACGACCGCTGGACCCGACGCGCCTTCATCAGGGGAGCCGGCGCTGTGGCAGCGGCGAGCGCGCTGCCGGTCAGCATGGTGGAGCTCGCCTTTGCCGACGAGACGAAGAACTTTACCTTTGCCTACATCTCTGACTCCCACCTCCAGCACATCAAGGACGACCGCTTCGTCCGCAACTGGGACCGTGGCCTGATCCGCGCGGTCGCCGAGACCAACCTGCTGCAGCCCAGGCCCGATTTCGTGATGTTCGGCGGCGACCTCGCCCAGCTCGGCGCCAAGGCCGAGCTCGACCACGGCGCCGAGATGCTGGCGAAGCTCAACTACGACACCCACATGGTGATGGGCGAGCATGACTACTACCTGGATCTCGGCGAGTACTGGTCAAAGTTGTTCGGCCCCCACCACTACAGCTTCGATCACAAGGGCGTCCACTTCGTGATCCTCAACAGCATCCTCACGTACGACGAGTGGACCCACGAGCGCTGGCCGACTGCCCAGCAGCGGATGCTCGAGATGGCCGCCCTCGACAACCCCAACGGCTCGCCCTTCATGGTCGGCGACACGCAGCGGCAGTGGCTGGCCAAGGACCTCGCGGGCGTCGCCAAGAACACGCCGGTGGTGGTCTTCTCCCACTCTCCCATCCAGAAAATATACAAGGGCTGGAACTTCTGGACCGAGGACGCGGAGCAGGTGCAGGCGCTGCTGCAGCCGTTCGACGACGTCACCGTGGTCTACGGCCACGTCCACCAGATCCAGTACAACCAGATCGGCAACATCAGCTTCCACGCGGTGATGGCCACCGCGTGGCCGTGGCCGTACCCGCACAGCTACGCCCAGGCCGAGAGCCACCTGCCCAAGCTGACGGTGCCCATGAACCGCGCCAACCCGTTCTTCGAGCGCGACGCCACCGGCTGGCAGTTCATCAACGTCGCCACCGGGCGCGTGGCGATGAGGTACAACCTCTACAACAACACCAACAGGACGGTGGCGTTCAACCGCACGACCGGCCGGCCAGAGGACACCCACTACCAGGCGCCGGAGGGCCGGATCTCGCCGCAGATCCACTATTAGAAGGAGGCACCATGTCCAAGAGAAACCTCTGGATTGCCAGCTGCGTGGGGGTGCTCGCCCTGATCCTGGGCGGCTATGCCCTGCGCGCCGACGAGTTCACCGACAAGGACGCCAAGCGGTGGCAGGCCGAGTTCATGAGCGTCGTCGAAGAGGGCCGGACCCTCTGGGGCAGCCCCGACCTCGGCACCAACGGCGTCGCCTGCGGACAGTGTCATCCCAACGCCGCCAACACGCACCCGGAGACCTACCCAAAGTTCCAACAGCAGCTGGGGGGTGTGGTGGCCTTCCGCGACATGGTCAACTGGTGCATCATGAACCCGCTCGAGGGGGAGAAGCTGGAGCTCAACGACCGGCGGATGATCGCCCTCGAGGCCTACGCCACCTGGGAGCGGCGGGGGGTGCCGCTGGACCCCGGCAAGCACTGAGCACGAGCATCTCCCGCGCCATGCTTCATGCGCCGGCGAAGGAGGCGGGCACCGGTCGGGCCTGCCTAAACCCGATGAGACGGCGGGCGTCCTCATCGTAGAGGCGCAGGCGCAGCGAGCGGAGGCTGGACAGCAGGGTCAGGTGGTTCACGCTCTGGAACAGAGGCTGCTCGTTGAACGCCTTCGGCAACCGGTAGTTGGGAATGCGCGGCGCGAGGTGGTGGATGTGGTGGAAGCCGATGTTGCCCGAGAACCACTGCAGCACCAGCGGTAGCGCGTAGAGCGAGCTGCCGCGCATCGCCGCAGCCTCGAAGTCACGCTCGTCGTGCCGCTCCCAGTAGACGTTCTCGAACTGGTGCTGAACGTAGAACAGCCAGACGCCGGCGGCGCCGGCCGCGGCTACGAGTGGCAGCTCTACCAGCAGCGTCGCTCTGACGCCGATGGTCGTGAAAAGGAGCCCGAAGATTGCCGCCAGCGCGAGGTAGGGGGTGACGCTGTTGGCGACCTGCCACAGGCTGCGCTTGAGGTCGGCGCTCTGGTAGGTAGCGACGATCAGCCTCCAGCTCTGCTTCAGCTCGCCACCGGCGGGCCGCACGAGCTGCGCCGGCAGGAGACGATCCTGCCCATGCCCCTCGAATACCCGCTCCAGAATGATGGCCTTGGCGCCTCCCGAAACCAGGAACATCGCGCATCAGGGGTTCCTCCAGGCGCAGCCGTCGCGCGCGATCAGGTCGTCCGCATCCTCGGGCCCCCAGGTTCCGGAGGCGTAGTTGGGGAAGCCGCGCGCCGGCAGCGCCTTCCACACGTCGAGCAGCGGCTGGATCACGCTCCACCCGAGCTCGACGCTGTCGGCGCGCTGGAAAAGGTTCGGGTCGCCGAGCATGCAGTCGTACAGCAGGGTCTCGTAGCCGGTGGTCGGCTTGGCGGTTCACAATCAAGCCTCATCGACACTCGAAACGGTGCCTATAAGAACGAACCTGAACGAAGGAGATAGGCAAGGCCCACATTAGTCATGAGCGATCGTGGCGAGACGCCTGCCAGCGTGGTGGCCGGGAACGGTCGCCCGTGGGCTGGGTAGACCGTCCGCACACCGAGCTCGAGCAGCTTACGCCAGCTTGCCGGCGCCTGCTCAGGATCGTGGGCGAAGATGCCAAAGCTCGGCTTCAAGCAGAGCCTCCCGCATCCGAGAGATCGGACCGGGAGGCTCTTCGCTGCTTTCGGCTCACTCCACGGGTTGCTCGGTTCGCCCAGCGAAGGTGTTCTCCCAGTCCACGCGAGCTGTGTACTGCATGACGACGAAGAGGGTGGCGATGCAGAGCACGGTGATCGCGAGGCCGGTGTACTCCTCGAAGAAGAATGTGTACGAGAACAGGACCAGGTAGACAAACTGAGAAAAGCCCACCTCCAGCAGCGCGAATCTCGTCCCGCACACCACGCGCATGTAGGAGATCACGAGGAAGATGGAGACCGCCGAGGCGATCAGGAAGGCCGCGTGTACGGACACGTGGTCTGCCAGGTAGGCGAGCAGAAGGTGGAATGAGAAGAAGGCCGCGCCCAGGAAGAACAAGTTCATGGGATGGAGCTTGACCCCCGTGCGTACGGTGATCACGAAGAGCAGGAAGAAGAAGAGAAAGAGGGACACCGGCGCCGCCAGGGTCACGCGGCTCACCCACGGGCCCGGGTTGAGCTTCTGCGGCACGGAGATGCCGATCTGCACGCCGGAGAGCAGGTTCCGATAGTTCCATCGGAGATCCCAGCCCTCCCCGGAACGCTGCTCGGCCGTGGGCGAGATGCCGTTCTGAGGGAAGTTGAAGCCGTCGAAGTCGGTCTTCATGCTGAGGGCGAAGTTCTTCACCTGCGAGACGTTAGCCCCGAACTCGTACCACCACTGGTCCATCCCCTGCGATCGGTAGGCGAAGCCGACCTCCGCCCCCTGCCCCGGTTCCAGCCGGACCTTCTGGACGACGCGGCCGTCGCTCAGGTGAACGTCGCGGATCTCCTTTCCGTCAACCGTGACCCTGAAGTCGTCGTACACCGCCTGCTTGTTGGGAAAGGCGAAGGCGACGCGGAGCTCGCGCGTGTCGCCGGTATCGTTGCGCACATCGTAGGCGCCGGTGAAGGCGACCCGGTAGGTGGAGTACCACAGCAGCCCCTTGCGCCGGTAGTCGAGCCCCAGGCGGACCTCGATCTGACTGGCCTGCAGGTCGAGGTCGTGACGCGTGGTCACGGTCCGTGTCTCGGTGGTAGTCTTGCCGTCCGCGGCCGTCTTGACCTCGGCCGCGCGGGCCGTCAGGTAGTAGACCGTGGGTGCCTGCTGGCGCTGCGGCGTCCCCCAGATCTGTCCCACCACGCGCCTGAGCTTCTCGTCCTGCATCCGGCTCCGCATCCCCACCGATGTGCCGAGGACCATCCAAGCGGCGGCAGTACAGAGGAAGATGAAGACGATGGCTGCGATTCGCTTGATCATGGCTGTTCTCCTTGTGTCGGCTGTTCGTCCAGAGGCCAGTCTGTATAAACTACTCTATGATACAAAGTAACCTCTCAAAAAAAGAAGGCTACGTTCACCGCCCCCTGGCGGCGGCAATCAAAGCTTCCATGTGCTCGAGGTACCGTTCCAGGGCCTTTCGCCCCCGGCCGGTCAGGCGATACTCGGTCCTCGGCATCCTATCGGCGAACGACTTCTTGCAGGTCAGATAGCCCGCATCCTCCAGCTTGCGGGCGTGGACGCTCAGGTTGCCGTCGGTCACCTCCAGCAGGTGTTTCAGGTCGTTGAACGTCAGGAACTCGTTGACCGCGAGGGCGCTCAACACGCCGAGGCGGACTCTCTCATGGATCAGGCGGTCCAGGTCGGTCGCACGCTGCTCCATGGGCTCTCCCGGGAGGCCCTTCAGGTGCTCCCTCTTCCGATGCGGCTGCTCCGCATCGCGGTCGCGCGCGCCTGATTGTTTAGCCACCGTGCCTCCTTGAGATGAGCGCGCCGAAGGCCAGGTGAAGGCCCCCAAAGCCGGCCGCCAGATAGGCATTGCCCCAGGCGGCCTGGGACAGCAGAGCGGCGACGCCCATGGCCATGAAGAGCGACCCCATCAGCGGCACGGTGCGAACCGAGTAGGTCCCGCCCGTCATGGCGCCGGCTCCGTACAGAAGGAGCCAGAGGGCGGGAAGAACATCTCTGTGCCCCGCGAGAAAGAGCGCCGGCGTCAGAACGGCGGCGGCGCACCACGGTGGGAAGAGGCCGAAGGCGAACCGTCGGAAGGGCATGGCAAGCAGCGATGCGCCCTGGGCGCGGGCCTTGCGGCGCATCGCCCAGCCACCGATGATGGCTGCCAGGCACGCTTCCGCGAGCCAGATCTCGAGCCAGTGCGTGGGCGTTGCCGCGTGCTGGGCAAGGAGCGCTGCGCCGAGGGCGGTGGCTCCCATCAGCATAGCGCCCTTCCCTGGTACGGCGGTGAAGGCGCCCGAGCGTTCCATGGCCTGACGAATGAAGAGCAGGTTCTCCCGCGCCCGTTCGTCCATCGAGCTCACGTGGGCGCCAGGAACGCGGTCCCGCTCGCTGATTACCATGGCGGTATTCCAGCATCGGTCTTTGTCATTGTCAAGTACTTTGTGCCAAAGAGTCCATGTGCTCGAGCCAGAACAGGTGTGCGCGACTCAGGACCCGGCTGCTTCCCGCACTAGCCGGAAGCCGAGACTGTAGCCGTCATCCTGAGGTCTGTGGGTATAGCGCAGGGCGCTGCGGGCGTTGTTGCCGTCGAAGCACCAGCTGCCGCCCCGGATGACGTGAAGCGAGCCGGTGGTCGGGCCGCGGGGATCGCGCACCTCTTCGGCCGGGTACGGGCCGTACCAGTCCTCACACCATTCCCAGACGTTGCCGTGCATGTCATAGAAGCCCCAGGGGTTGGGCGGGTAGCTGCCGACCGGGGCTGGGGAGCCGCGGAAATGGCCTGCAGCTTGGTCCGCGTAGGGGTAGCGGCCGTCGAAGTTGGCCTGGTCGGCGGTCAGGGTATCGCCGGTCGAAAACGGTGTCTTGGTACCGGCCCGGCACGCAAGCTCCCACTCGGCCTCGGTGGGCAGCCTGAATCGGCTCCCCGGGGAGCGCTTCTCCAGTCGACTGATGAACACCTGGATGGCAACGTAGCTCACGGTCTCGACCGGGCAGCGGGGCCCGCAGTCGGGGAACTGACTCGGGTTCTCACCCATGACCTCGACCCACTCAGCCTGTGTTACCTCGTAGCGTCCGAAGAAAAAGCCATGCGTGATCTTCACCTCGTGCTGTACCTCGTCCGGCTGGCGCCCGGCGACGTCGGGGCCGCTGCCCATGAGAAAGCGGGCCGGCGGGACGTAGAGAAACTCCATCCCGGTTGCCGGCTCTCGCCACTCCGAAAAGGGAGCCGGCTCGGGAGCGAGGCTACAGGCGGCAATGAGGATGGCGCCAAGGCTGAGGCCCACGAACTTCGTCAGTCCAGCAGGGAGGGGTATCACGCTTTGAATTCTCGCATGGGCGGGGCTTCGGCGCAGGCAGAGACTAGCGCCGGCGGGCCGGATTCAGCCGAGCCGCCTGTCGGCGGTAGCGCATGGCCACCAGCGGCATGGTAATCGGCAGGGTTGTGTAGATGAACCCTGCCCAGACCCCGAGCCTCATCGGGAGTACGGCAGCCACCAGGGCCGAGACCAGACCCGTGCCGGCCAGCACCGCATGCGACACGAGCTCCTGCCGCGTCCGCAGGCGCTCGAGCTTGTCCAGCCGCAGCTCTACCCCCGCCCGCAGCGCCCGGGCGTACAGCAGCGCCAACATCGTCGTCTGCAGCGCGAAGCCAACGCCGTAGATGACGAACAACCCCGTCAGCTCGCGAGCGCTGGCGAGTGTGAAGCCGGTCGGCAGAAGGCCATCGCTGATGTAGGCCATGAAGGCCGAGGCGACCATCCGCAGGGGGTATACATACACCAGCATGACGAAGATGATGCCGAGACTGATGATCGTGGTCCAGCCGTCCTCCAAGCCATAACGACGGCTCCACCGGCGGTGCGCTACCCAGATGACCGCGATCGAGGCGAAGCTCGCGAGGAAGGCTGGGACGCTTTTCAGGGCCTCGACCAGGGCGGCGTAGGAGCCGGGAATCGTCCCTGCGGAGATCACCACGAGGGTGACGGCAAACGCGAAGGCGGCGTCGCAGAAGGTCTCCAGACGGGTGATGTCGAGGCCGCGCAGGCGAACACCGTTCTTGACGGGCAGATCGGCGAGTCGAATGTCGGTCCAGGCCACCCTGCCTCCTCCTCGTGAAACGAGAGGCTCTTGCAA
>Ga0315542_1000111_pt1 | contig 41627 bp, 35 predicted proteins | sample SalMarSW160120MG_FD_202541 | JGI IMG/M metagenome (GOLD analysis project Ga0315542, IMG submission 202541) | Salt marsh sediment microbial communities from the Plum Island Ecosystem LTER, Massachusetts, United States - Salt Marsh Sediment SW1601-20 ...
GTTATTAGAAGGGAAGATGAAAAGTCATTCTCATCAGAGAGGGAGATACTTTATAAGATCCTTTTCGACATGAAAAGCGATATGAATGACCTCAAAAAACTTGTATATGATCTTATAAGGCATGGGGAAATTGATATCGATTCGAGTGAAGCAAATTCACGTTTAATGAAAAACCTTTTCAGTGAAGCCAAACAGCAGGGAACAAGTTCTGCTGTTGCTGACGGAACAGAAGTCGATTACTCTTCAAGGCCGGCAAGAAGTGATATCCAGGATACTGAAGAAATAGTTGAAGAATCTTTATCACTTGCTGATAAAGAAGTTGAGATGATTATAAAAGCACTTGAAAAATATAATGGAAAAAGGAAACTGGCTGCCAGCGAACTTGGAATTTCTGAACGGACCCTCTACAGGAAAATCAAAGAGTATGGAATTGAATCGTAAGATAATAAGGAATAATGTACTGAGAAGGTTTTTTGTAATTTCCTTGATAACAGGGAGTATAATCACATCTGGATGTAAGATAACATATTCATTTACCGGAGCCAGTATTTCAGCAGCTGTGAAGACCTTAAGCATTAAGTATTTTCAGAACAGGGCAAGCCTGGTTCAACCCGGATTAAGTCAGTATATTACTGATGCCCTGATAGATAAATGTAAGGCCCAGACTAGTCTGAGTCTGGTAAATGGTCTGGGGGATGTAAATTTCGAAGGAGAAATAACAGATTATAATAATCGTCCACTGACAGTTGCAGCCGATGCACAGGCAGCAACTAACAGGTTTACAATTACTGTTAAGGTAAAATTTACTAATTCTGTGGAACCTGATTACAGCTATGAACAGTCTTTTACAAGATATGAAGATTATAACAGCAATCTTAACCTGAGCCAGGTCGAAAAGGAACTTTCTGATAAAATTGTTGATCTGCTGGTTGAAGATATTTTTAACAAAGCCTTTGTGAATTGGTAAGAATTATGAACAGGAATGATTTTCTGAACCTGATTGAGCATTTCGGGCCTGCCGATCGTCATACGATAGCAGAAATAAACGAACTTATAAGCATTTTTCCTTATTTTCAAAGTGCTTACATGCTGCTTCTGAAAGGATTACAGAATACTTCAGATGTAAAATTTGAAAACCAGCTTAAAGCTTATGCAATGCATATTGCTGACCGCGAAGCCCTTTATTATTTTCTGAAAAAGGAGTCTCAAACTAGTGAAGAACCAGAAATAACATTAGCTCAGCAGCCAACGCCGTATTCTGATTCAACAGATACCGGACAGACTGTTATCGAATCGGCAAAGAATAGTGATGATCTGATTAGTGAAATTGAGAAAACTCTGGGAGATAATTTAACCTCCGGATCAGGAAAAGGTCATTCTGTGGTAATTTACAGCGATGAAGATATCAATGGATCAGATGCTGCCGTCTTTATTATTGATGAGGAATCAGGATCGGTAGAAGAAAAAGTTATTTATATGGATCCCGGATTTTCGGTTTCTGAAGAAACAGATCTTCTGGAACTGGAAACAGAAGAATCTAAACAGCCCGGGTCGGGTATCGGTTTCACTGACGTATCCCGGGATGAAAGTGAAGTTAAACCTGATGTCAGACAGGGTCAGTCGGATCTTATTGATAAATTTATTATTGCCAATCCGCGGATTGAACCTGTTAAGGAAAAAACAGAAACGCCAAATGAAGATATTTCAAAATCATTTGTTGAGAAAAAAGAAGAGTTTGTAACTGAAACACTTGCCAGAATCTATGTCAATCAGGGTTATTACTCCAGGGCTATCGACATATATGAAAAATTAAGTTTGAAATTTCCGGAAAAAAGTAGTTACTTTGCGTCGCAAATTGAAAAGGTGAAAGAGTATTTAAAAAAGTGATCAAATGGGAATTTATATTTTTGTATCAATTTTAGTTATTACGGCCTGCGTATTTCAGATAATGATAGTCCTTGTTCAGAATTCCAAAGGTGGAGGGCTGGCTGCTAATTTTACATCTGCAGGTCAGACTATGGGTGTCCGGAAAACGGCAGATTTCCTTGAGAAATCTACCTGGACGCTTGCTGCAGCAATTCTGATTCTTTGTGTTGTTGCTACTGCTACCATCCCTCGCGGTGCTGAAGCAACACAATCAAGGATAAGAACCCAGATAGATAATACTGTAAATCCTGATGCTATCCCCACTCTTCCTACTGCTGTTCCCCCGTCATCTTCAACTCAGTCAACCGGGGAAGATCAACCTAAGAACTAAAATAAGTTTTAAAAAATATGATTAAAAAGTGTCAGTTTGTCACATCCTGACACTTTTTTCTTTATCAAATTAGTGGGCTGAAATACAAGTAATTGAAGAATGAATTTATAAAATTACTTATAAATAATGGCAGTTGTGTAAGTCCGGAAAGGAAGCAAAATTTCAAAAATGTCATTTTTTTCGGTTTGGCATAAAATATGCTTAAAGAGGGAGTCAATAACTGATTTTTAACTTTAAAACTATATAACATGGCACAATTAAAAGGTAAAATTCTGGCAGGAAAGGTTTTGGTAAAACCTTATGAGGCTGAAGCTAAAACTGCCAGTGGAATCATTATTCCTGATTCAGCAAAGGAAAAGCCCCGTCAGGGGAAAGTTGTTCTTGTAGGAGCAGCAAAGAAAGATGAAGAGATGGAAGTAAAAAAAGGCGACGAAGTTCTTTATGGAAAATATTCGGGGCAGGAACTGACAGTTGATGGAGAAGACTATCTGCTTGTATCACAGTCAGATATTTTATTTATTGTATAAGTTGTAAACCAATTAAATAATTAAATATGGCAAAAGAGATTAAATACAATATTGAGGCACGTGCACTTTTAAAAGAAGGTGTTGATCAACTGACAGATGCAGTAAAGGTAACCCTTGGTCCGAAAGGACGTCATGTTGTTCTGGAGAAAAAGTTCGGAGCTCCCCAGATAACAAAAGATGGTGTCACTGTTGCAAAAGAGATTGAATTATCAGATCCCTTTAGGAATATGGGTGCTCAGATGGTTAAGGAAGTTGCTTCCAAGACAGGAGATATTGCCGGTGATGGAACAACAACCGCAACAGTTCTTGCTCAGGCTATTATCAATGTTGGTTTGAAAAATGTTACTGCCGGAGCAAATCCTATGGATATTAAAAGAGGTATTGACAAAGCAGTAGGGAAAGTAGTAAAACATCTTGCATCTCAGGCTAAGGTCATCGGAGATGATCTAAGTAAAATAGAACAGGTAGCCAGGATCTCTGCAAATGACGATGAAGAGATTGGCAAGCTAATAGCTGAGGCTATGGGTAAAGTCCATAAGGAAGGTGTCATTACAGTTGAAGAATCAAAAGGTACAGCAACATCTGTTGAAGTTGTTGAAGGTATGCAATTTGATCGTGGATATATCTCGGCATATTTTGTCACTAATGCTGAGAAGATGGAAGCAGAACTGGAGAATCCCTATATTCTCATTTATGATAAGAAAGTGTCTTCAATGAAAGATATGCTTCCTATTCTGGAGTCATCAGCTCAGACAGGACGCCCATTGCTCATTATTGCTGAAGATGTTGAAGGCGAGGCTCTTGCTACACTTGTTGTAAACCGTCTTCGAGGTTCCCTGAGGGTTTGTGCAGTTAAAGCTCCCGGCTTTGGCGACAGGAGAAAAGAGATGCTTGAAGATATTGCCATTCTAACCGGAGGTACTGTTATTTCAGAAGAAAAAGGCCTTAAGCTTGAGCATGCAACTCTCGATATGCTCGGTTCAGCTGAAAAGGTAACAATCAACAAAGAAAATACAACTATTGTAGGCGGCTCCGGCGATAAGGAAATGATTAAAGCCCGCGTCGGACAGATTAAACAGCAGATGACAACGACTACATCTGATTATGATAAAGAGAAGCTTCAGGAGCGTCTTGCCAAGTTGGCAGGTGGCGTAGCAGTCCTTTATATTGGCGCTGCTTCCGAAGTTGAGATGAAAGAGAAGAAGGACCGTGTTGACGATTCGTTGCATGCAACCCGTGCCGCAATCGAAGAAGGAATAGTCCCCGGTGGCGGAGTGGCATATATTCGTGCAATTGCTGCCCTCGAAAACCTCAAAGGTGATAATGAAGATCAGACTACCGGCATTGAGATTATTAAACGCGCAATTGAAGAACCTTTGCGTCAGATAGCTATAAATTCAGGCAAGGAAGGTGCGGTTGTTGTCCAGAATATAAAATCCGGGAAAGGAGATTACGGATACAATGCACAAACCGATAAATATGAAAAGCTTTATGGATCAGGTGTTATAGATCCTGTTAAAGTTGTTCGTGTTGCTCTTGAAAATGCAGCATCAATTGCAGGTATGTTCCTGACTACGGAAGCTGTTGTTGTTGAGGAAAAAGAAGAGCATCCTCCAATGCCACCGCAGGGAATGGGCGGCGGAATGCCAGGTATGATGTAATACCATATATATAATTCCTAAATCCATTTGTAATGTAGGCCAGGTCCCGGACCCGGCCTACTTTTGTTTAGGGATACCAATTATTTTTTATATTTGCACCTGATTTTAAATTGCCTCTTCTCCAATGGATAACATCCGTAATTTCTGCATAATTGCGCATATCGACCATGGTAAAAGCACCCTGGCCGACAGACTCCTTGAGAAGACCAATACAATTACTAAAAGGGAATACCAGGACCAGGTTCTTGATGATATGGATCTCGAGAGAGAGCGTGGGATTACGATCAAGAGCCATGCAATTCAGATGGAATATATATTTGAAGGAAAGAAATATTTTCTTAATCTTATTGATACTCCGGGGCATGTGGATTTTTCGTACGAAGTTTCACGATCGATAGCATCATGCGAAGGGGCACTGCTTGTTATCGATTCAACCCAGGGTATTCAGGCGCAGACAATCTCAAACCTATATATGGCCATAGATCATAACCTTGAGATAATTCCGGTGCTAAATAAGATGGATATGGCAAACGCTATGCCTGAGGAGGTTAAGGATCAGATCGTTGATCTTGTTGGCTGCAACCGGGATGATATTATTGAAGCAAGTGCAAGGACCGGGATGGGTGTCGACAGGATACTATTTGATATCATTAACCGAATTCCACCTCCCAAAGGCATCAGTGATGCTCCTTTACAAGCACTCATCTTCGATTCCATATTTAATTCATTCAGGGGAATAATAGCCTATTTTAAAATTGTAAATGGTACGATCAGCAAAGGCGACAGAGTTAAATTTATAAGTACTGGTCATGAATATAATGCAGAAGAAATAGGTGTTCTTAAGTTTAAACAAACACCACGTGAGTTCCTGGGTACAGGTGATGTAGGTTATATTATTTCAGGTGTAAAGAACTCGGCTGAAGTAAGGGTTGGTGATACCATTACACATGTTAAGAATCCTTGCAATAAAGCTATTTCTGGCTTTGAAGAAGTTAAGCCAATGGTTTTCGCGGGAATGTATCCTGTCGATGCTGATGAATACGAAGATCTTAGAAGCTCAATCGAAAAGCTTCAGCTTAATGATGCATCTCTTTCTTTTGTCCCGGAATCATCAGCTGCCCTGGGATTTGGTTTCAGATGCGGATTTCTCGGGTTGTTGCATATGGAGATAATCCAGGAACGGCTCGACAGGGAGTTTAATATGGACGTAATTACCACAGTCCCAAACGTTTCATTTAAAGTATATACAACAAGGGGAGAAGAGATCGATGTGCATAACCCTTCAGGTCTTCCTCCGGTGAACCATATTGAGCGTATTGAGGAACCCTACATTATAGCCCAGGTAATAACATTGTCGGAATATATCGGATCTATCATGAATCTTTGCATCGATAAGAGAGGAGTGATTAGGAACCAGGTTTATCTCACCAGAGACAGAGTGGAACTAACCTTTGAGATGCCTCTTTCTGAAATTGTCTTTGATTTTTATGACAAGCTGAAAAGCATTTCGAAAGGATATGCTTCTTTTGACTATTATTATACGGCATATCAGAAAGCTGATCTTGTCAGACTCGACATCCTGCTTAACGGCGAAATGGTAGATGCTCTTTCAACATTGATCTACAAGGGCCATGCTTATGATTTTGGCAGGAAAATGTGTGTCAAGCTTAAGGAGCTTATACCGAGGCAACAGTTCGATATTGCTATACAGGCTGCCATTGGTGCTAAAATCATTGCCCGGGAAACGGTGAAAGCAGTAAGGAAAGATGTTACTGCAAAATGTTATGGAGGAGATATTACACGGAAAAGAAAACTTCTCGAGAAGCAGAAAAAAGGGAAGAAAAGAATGCGGCAGATAGGTAATGTGGAAGTTCCTCAACAGGCTTTTCTGGCTGTTTTAAAACTCGACTAACATCTTCAAGTTTTTAATTTCTATCCGTCAGAATTTTTTAATAAGGATACAATATTTCAAAAAAAATATTAATTTAGCCTGATGATAAAAAAAAGATAATAATATTTTAATCCTGTTATCTAACCTAAACAAACTTCCCTGACCCGTTTTTCGGTCAGGGTTTTTTATCAGTTAAGCAGCTTATATCCCCTGCCGTGAATGTTAAGTATTTTAACTGAAGGATCATTTTTCAGATATTTTCTGAGACGGGTAATGTAAACATCCATGCTCCTTGCATTAAAATAATTATCATCGATCCAGATCGATTTAAGCGCAAAATTTCGTTCCAGTATTTCATTACTGTGACGACACAGGAGCTCAAGCAACTCAGATTCTTTAGTTGTGAGTTTTACTGTATGATCCCCGAAGATAAGATGTTGCTTAAGAGGGTTAAAAGTGTAATTTCCTATAACGTAAAGATCCTGTTTTCGGGCTGGATATGTTACTGTGGTCCTTTTAAGTATGGCCTGGATTCGGTAAAGGAGTTCCTCCATTGAAAAGGGTTTTGTTATATAGTCGTCAGCCCCTGTTCGAAAACCCTCAAGGATATCTTCTTTCTGGCTCCTGGCAGTAAGAAATATTATAGGAACATCAGGATTGATTTTCCTGATATCTTTTGCAAGAGTAATTCCATCCATCTCAGGCATCATTATGTCGAGAATGCAAAGGCTAAAGGATTCTTTTGAGAAAGCTTCCACAGCAAGTAACCCATTAATATATAACGAAGTCTCAAAGTTCTTGGCCGTCAGATAGTTTTTCAGTAAAAGACCAAGATTGCTGTCATCTTCTGCAAGAAGAATTTTTGTGCTTTTCATATTTGTCCTGTTTGTGGGATATAAATTGTAAATTTTGTGCCTTTATTTATCTGGCTTTCAGTTTTTATTGATCCGTTATGTTCCTCTATCACTTTCTTGACATAACTTAATCCAAGTCCGAATCCCTTTACATTATGAACGTTTCCGGAATGTACTCGATAAAATTTGTCATATATCCTTTTAAGATCTTCCTTGCTGATTCCTATTCCCTTATCTTCAATTGTTATTATAATACCTTTTTTGGAATTGCGTGTTGATATGGTAATTTCTGGTTTATCTTTTGCGTATTTTATAGCATTGTCAATCAGGTTGGAAACCGCATTCAGGAAATGTATTTCATCTACAAGTGCATGCGACGATTTAGCTTCAAAATTTTTATTTACCGTCCCGCGGATGTTTTCTAACTGAAGCCTGAAATTTTCGATAATACTATCGAGAATACTATGGATATCCATATCTGCGAGGCTAAGTTTCATTTTGGTCTTCTCGAAAATAGCCATCTGAAGGACTTTTTCAACCTGAAATTTAAGCCGCATACTTTCATCGGAAATTACTTTAGCAAGATTATCTATATTCTTATTTTCTTCTGAGATCGTTTTGTCTGCCATCATCTGCGACGCAAGGGAGATGGTAGATATAGGCGTTTTCAACTCATGAGTCATGTTATTAATAAAATCATTACGGATCTCTGAGATTTTTTTCTGACGGAATATAACTATGAATGTACCTGTTGACAAAACCAGAAGCAATGATGTGAAAAGAAGTGATAAGAAGCCCAGGTTCCCGATCTTTTTGAATTTATACTGGCTTTCCTGGAGGCAGTACATAACAAGCTGATTTTGTCCGGGCAGGGGGTCATTCGGAAATAGCTGAATTATAAACTTATTTGTTCCGGGTTTGTCAGTGAATCCGGGGGTCTTATAGATCACCCCTGATCGCCCTGAACGTATCAGGAATTCAAAATCAAGATTTATCCCTACATTATTAAGTGCTGCCCTAATCAATTTGTGAAGGTTATCAAAATCTATTCTTTTCCTTATATCCGGAGTGTTATGGAGGATCTTGTCCATAATATTTTCAAGGAAAACAATCTTATTTGTCACCCTGCCTTTAAGCTCGGCGCTTATTGCCTGGGCTGAAGTCTCAGTACTTTCGTCAAGAGAGTAGACCGGTTCATCTTCTGCAGAAATAAAGATTTTTTGTCCTGAGCTCGTAATGGTTATTGGTTCTTCCACATTGTTAAGACCATACAATTCCAGTAGTTTTGAATTCGGCTGATATCCATGAAGTTTTCTGGCCAGAGGGGAATTTGCAGGGATTATTGCAGTAACTGAATCGGCAGATGAAGGATTAATTTCCTGGATAATATTATTTATTAATTCATTTTCTTCAAGATCGAGAATAACTGATTCCAGCGCTTTATTTGCATTGTTCCGGAATTGCTGATCAGTAATATTAATAGCATTACGTATCCAGTATAATTGTATCAGGATGAGCCCGGTAATTGCAAGGAAGAAAAAAATTGCCAGTAATACAATAGTTCTCTGTTTCATATAATTACAAAAATACTACTATATCCAGTTTTTATTTATACTCTTTAACTTTCTTTAACATCAAGGGATTGTAAGGCACGGTATTGTATGGTCTATTGATGTATGAAAAGATAAGATATCTTAACATTTAATTAAATTATTGTTAATATTCAGACATTTAAGTTAAAACAGTTTTTTATTTCATAACATAGTGATACATTTGTTATGTGTTTGGCACGAAATTTGGTTAACAAGATATAGAGGTTTTTTTCATAGGTTAGGTTAGTTTTAGGGTTATCAAAAAATGAGCCGTCCCGATTCCAGGGGCGGCTCTCCTCTTTTAATTATGTATTTATACTGATTATTGCGGTTCGAAAATACCTGTCCTGATCTTTAACAGGTCATTATTTTTTTGGCAACAGTTTCACCTTAATTATAGGCAGGTTTTTTTCTCTTGAGGCATAGTACAGATGTTTACGGATAATACTTGACTTCTTTCTTTGAAGCCAGGTAAGGTCGATGGTAAAAGAGGTCCCGCTATTAAATACCAGCTTTGCCTTTCTTTCTTTATGCGGCATAACGACTTCTTTTATATCAGTCCAGGAGATTGAATGTTTTTTTGGTCTGAATAATCCATACCTGAATTCAATCTTGTCATTATCGATTGAAAAGAAGAGATCCTTCCTCTTTATAGTGGCAAAAAGTGCAATAATGCCAACAATAAAACTTATGCCGAAGGGCGCAAGTGAAAGTGTCGGCTTAATATGATGTACTCCGAAAACAGGACTTAACATGGCCACGTATACACCACCCAGGAAGAATGCAACAACAAAAATCCATAATAATATCTTTCTCCCTTTTGTAAACTCCTCTTCTGATAAATTATAATACAGGTTTTCCATATTTTAATGAGTTACAAATTGTAAATTTTTATCCTTTAATAACCTGGAATCTAAATTAAAGACAGCTGTTATATATTCAGTGTCGCGTAGCATAGTTATATAGAAATCTGTAATGTCTTCGTTATCATGATTATGTACCTGGAAAATATAATCGACGTTTTTTAATTTTTTAAACAGATATGTTTTTCCTGAACGATTAGCAATAAGATCATAAATAATCCCGGACGTTGATGAAGAATCTGAAAACCTGCTGAATGTAAACTCTCTGGAAGAATTATCAGGTGTTACAAGAGGTGTGGAAAGTCTCAGGGCGATTTTAAGTTTTCTGTTCAGGGCCAGAGATAGTTTATAATCTGGTTCTGATGAGACTATTCCAATCAGAACAGGTTCTTTATTAGGATTTACTTTTAGCTGTACCCGCTTTATTTTTGGGGTGGTTCTCATATTCCCTATACCTTAACTTATAAAGGTAGGAAAAATTAAAAGATACTATGCATTATCTGCTGAAATATCTTTTATTCTTTGCCAGGCCAGGTTGGATGCTTCCTGCTCAGCCTCCTTTTTAGAGGTACCTTGTCCTCTTCCCAATTCCTCCCGGTTGATTAAAAGTGACGTTGAGAAAATAGATTTTCTTGTGTCGAAGTCATATTCTTCATTATAGGTGAAAATAAGGTTGGCTTTGTTTTTCTGTACCCATTCAAATACAAGACTCTTATAATCAGTATCTGTGGAGATAATTTTGTTTATATCAAGATATTTGTTTAGTACTTTTTTAATAAAAAGCTTTTTGGTTTTTTTAAATCCTTTATCAAGAAATACTGATCCGATCAAGGCTTCAAAGGCATCTCCAAAGAGATTTTTGGTGTTATTCAGGGATGTTACATTACTTACAAGTATCTTATTGAGCCCCATAGAAATAGCGAGTTGATTTAACACATCCCTACTATTCTTGATCGGATTTTTGTCATAAATCCTTCACTGGCATCAGGGAACTTTTCGAAAAGAAAATCGGAAAGTATTGCATCCAGAACAGCATCTCCCAGGTACTCAAGTCTCTCATTATTTATTCTCTTTCCATCGGGAAGTGTATAAGATGCTGAGCGATGAATAAACGCTATTTCATAAAGCCGCAGGTTTCCCGGCCTGAATCCTAATATCTTTCCAAGACGGGAACGAAAATCCCGTTTGTCAAGAATATATGTACCATTAAGTTTGTTTGTGAATAACGACACTAAAGCTCTGCTTTTTTTATTACGACAGAAGCGTTATGACCACCGAATCCGAATGTATTACTTATAGCGAAACTGATCTTTCTTTTTTGCGCCTTGTTAATGGTCAGGTTAAGATTCGGATCAATTTCCGGATCAGGCACTTTAAAATTTATGGTAGGAGGGGCGATATCATGGACAACTGCCATGATAGAAGCGATAGCTTCAACTGCTCCGGCAGCTCCGAGAAGATGTCCTGTCATGGATTTGGTAGAGCTGATATTCAGCTTATATGCATGTTCCCCGAAAACATCAACAATAGCCTTTGCTTCAGAAATATCTCCCAGAGGGGTCGCTGTACCATGTACATTTATGTAATCAACATCTTCCGGTTTCAGGCCTGCTTCCGAGATAGCAAGTTTCATGACATTTCTTGCACCAAGACCTTCTGGGTGAGGTGCCGTAACATGATACGCGTCGGCAGTCATTCCTGTGCCAACGAATTCAGCGTAAATTTTTGCTCCCCTGGCTTTTGCATGCTCGTATTCCTCAACAACTAAAGCTCCTGCTCCTTCGCCAAGAACAAAACCGTCGCGTGTTTTATCAAAAGGTCTCGATGCAGTACGATATTCTTCATTGTTGGTCGAAATAGCCTGCATGGAATTAAATCCGCCTATTCCGGGTTCATTGACAGCTGCTTCGGAACCTCCTGTTAAAAAGATATCTGCTTTTCCCCAGCGAATGTAGTTTATAGCATCAATAATGGCATTCGTTGATGATGCACATGCTGAAACCGTTGCAAAATTTGGTCCTCTGAAACCATACTTAATTGAAATAGTCCCGGCTGCAATATCACCGATCATTTTAGGAATGAAAAATGGACTGAATCTTGGAGTTCCGTCACCAAGTACATATTGTTTAATCGAAAGAAAAAAAGTCTCCAGACCACCTATACCTGAAGCCCAGATAACACCGACCCTGTCCTTGTTGACCTTTTCCAGGTCCAGACCTGAATCTTTAATTGCCTCTTCAGCAGCCACCTGGGCAAATTGGGTGTACAGATCAAGTTTATTAGCCTCTTTCCTGTCAAAATAATTAGCAGAGTCATATCCTTTTACTTCGCATGCAAACCTGGTTTTGAACTTTTCAGCATTAAAGTGCGTAATCATTTCTGACCCGCTGATGCCGTTCTTTAGTCCTTCCCAGAAATCATGCAAATTATTGCCAATAGGAGTCAAGGCTCCAAGGCCGGTAACTACAACTCTTCTCATAAACGGATTTTTAAAAATGCAAATTATTTTGCATTTTCCTCGATGTACTTGATGGCATCACCGACTGTGCTTATAGTCTCTGCCTGATCGTCAGGAATTCCGATGTTGAATTCTTTTTCAAATTCCATAATTAACTCAACAGTGTCAAGAGAGTCTGCACCCAGATCATTCGTGAAACTGGCTTCCGGAGTAACTTCTGATTCGTCAACTCCTAGTTTGTCTACAATAATCTCTTTTACTCTTGTGGCAATGTCAGACATAATGATAAATTTTAATTAATAATAAAATTAAACCCTTGCAAAGAAATATATTTGTACTTTATTTTTCAAATGATTTGATGTTTTTTTATTGATGTCATAGCTTAAAACGTTGAATATTAGCCTTATAATGCTCAATATGTGCTTTAAGTTCATCTATGAGCTGCTAATGTTAAATATCATAAAATGAGGAATATAGCAATTTTTGCTTCGGGTTCGGGTACAAATACTGAAAACATTATTAAATACTTTTCGAACAAAAACAGCGCAAAAGTAACTCTGGTTTTGTCGAACAAGCGCGATGCCTACGTATTAAAAAGGGCTGAGACGCTAAATGTAAAACAGATTTTTTTCGAACGCGATGATTTTTATGTTTCAGCTAAGGTAAGAGATTACCTTTTATTAAACAAAATTGATTTTATTGTTTTGGCAGGATTTTTATGGCTGATCCCGGAAAATATTCTTGAAAGTTATGAAGGAAAGATTGTAAATATCCACCCGGCTTTACTTCCTGCCTATGGTGGAAAAGGAATGTACGGAGAAAAAGTACACAGTGCTGTTCTTGCTAATCATGATTCGGAATCTGGTATTACGATACATTATGTAAATCAGTCTTATGATAAGGGTAATATAGTTTTTCAGGCCAGGTGCCGGGTTGAACCCGGTGATACTCCTGATACTCTGGCATCAAGGGTTCACGCTCTTGAATACGAATATTATCCTAAAATTATTGAAGAACTGATCATCAAACTGCCAGATAATACTAAAAGGTGGTAAGAAGACTTAAAACCACCATTTTATTCTTCTCAAAGCGTTCCCTGTTTTCTTCAGCGACCGGTTCAACCGGAGGTGCTTCAACTTTCAGGGGATCAACCGGTGATCCGTTCTGATAAAACCTGAAGTCGAGGTGTGGTCCGGTTGACAGACCACTGCTTCCGACATATCCGATAATATCGCCCTGCCTGACAAAAGCACCAGGGGCAATGCCGTCGCCGAAGCGGCTAAGATGCATGTATGCAGTAGAATATACACTATTATGAACAATTTTTACGATTTTTCCTGATCCGTTTTCAGTTGCGGTAAGAACAACCTTGCCATCACCAATCGCATGAACAGGAGTACCGATGGGAGCCGCATAATCGACCCCGTAATGTGGCCTGCGTATCCTGAGGATCGGATGCATCCTGCTGGATGAAAATCTGGAAGTAATCCTTGAGAACTGCAGAGGAGCTTTAAGAAAAGCTTTTCGGAGACTATTACCTTCCGTATCAAAAAATGATTCATTGCCATCCTGAATAAAAGGTATGGCCGTGAAGGTCCTGCCTTCCCATGTAAACTGAGCACCATAAATCCTTCCGGCTCCAAGCGATTTGTCATCAATGAACTGATCTTCCCAGATAACCTTGAAGCTATCGCCTTTCTGCAACCCGAAAAAATCGACTGTCCATGCAAAAATATCCGACAATGCCACAGCCAGGGTCGGATGCAGGCTATCTGCCATCATCGATTCCCAAAGAGAGGTCTCAATGGTCCCGGAAGAGTATCTGATAACTCTTTTTATTTCTTTTTTGAACGGTGTGATGTTAAGCGAATCTTTGAAGCTGAAGATATAGCAGGTCGTAGGGTCATGCTCATAAACGAGATACCTTGCTCTGGCTATTGAATCAGTATCGCAAAACAAAGTATAATTGCTGCCTGATCGTATTTTTCTTACATCAAAAACCGAGGCTGAATTTTTTACAACCTGATCTATCTCCTGCATAGTGATGCCATGCTTAAGCAGTATCTGTGAAAGGAAACCGTTGGGTTTGATGTGCCCGGAAATAAGACTGAATGAATCAGCTGGAATTCCGAAAGTCATAACGGGTGACTTTATGACCTCTTCATGCAACGTATCCGTTGGTATTTCGGATAAAATTGGCTTTTGCTTCTGAAGGTATTTGCAGGAACCCGCAAGAAGAATTATTAGTATCAGAATTAAGAACTTTATTCTTGAAATCATAATATCAGGCATTTCATGATTTAACCACAACATTTACTATACGGTTTGGTACTACTATAATATTTCCAGGTGTCCCGGCAGCAAGCCATTTCTTTGCTCTTTCATCAGCCAGAACGATCTTTATTATCTCATCTTTCTCCATACTGACAGGCAATTCTATCTTAAAGCGGAGCTTCCCGTTAAATGAAACAGGATATTCAAAAGTATCTTCTTTAAGGAATTCTTCATTTACTTCCGGCCACGGTTCGTAAGCCAGGCTCACGTTATTTCCCAGCAATTGCCATAATTCCTCAGCAAGATGGGGAGCAAAAGGCGATAATATTCTGGTAAAAACAGCAGCGCTCTCCTTTGTTACCCGCCCTTTCCTTGTAGCAAGATTCAGGAAGATCATCATTGCCGAGATTGCTGTATTGAACCGCAGATTTTCTATGTCGTTTTCAACTTTTTTAATTGCCTGATGCAGGCCTTTAAGAATTTCAGTCTCATCTTCTCCCGCAATAATATTTTCAGGGTTGGCAAAAAACCTGTAAGTCCTTGAAAGAAAGTTAAAAACACCCTTAACCCCTTTGTCATCCCATGGCTTTGTTACATCAAGCGGACCCATGAACATTTCATAAAGTCTAAGTGAATCAGCACCGTATTTCGCTGTCACATCATCAGGATTTACAACATTTTTTAATGTTTTCGACATTTTTGCCACGATCTGGCGAAGTTCTTCTCCTGTGTTTTTAATAAAAAATCTGCCCTCTTTTTCCTCAACCTGGTCACTCGATATTTTACCCCCCTTTTCTGTTTCGTAGGTAAAAGCGAGGATCATCCCCTGGTTGAATAATCTCTGATAAGGCTCATCTGTTGATACAACACCCAGGTCAAAAAGCACTTTATGCCAGAAGCGGCTATAGAGCAGGTGAAGCACTGCATGTTCTGCACCTCCTATATATAGATCGACCGGCATCCAGTATTTTTCTTTTGCCGGCTCAAAAATCTGTTTTTCGTTCCCGGGGTCGATAAATCGCAGGTAATACCAGCATGAACCTGCCCACTGTGGCATGGTATTCGTCTCACGTCTTCCTTTTCTTCCCGACTTATCAGTTACGTTGATCCATTTTGTTGCATTTGAAAGGGGTGACTCTCCTGTATCTCCGGGAAGATATTTTTCAAGTTCAGGCAGTTCCAGCGGGAGTTCATCTTCACCCAGCAAAGCTATTTCCCCATCTTCCCAGTGTATTACCGGAAAAGGTTCTCCCCAGTATCTCTGTCTGCTGAAAAGCCAGTCGCGAAGCTTATAATTTACTTTTTCCGTACCAAGGTTTTTCGATTCAAGCCAGGAAGTGATTTTTGCAATTCCTGCCTGTTTGTTCAGTCCGTTAATGTCGATTCCTGTTTCAGGGTTCGATGAATTGATATACCTGCCGTCTTCTGTCCAGCATTCTTCCCCGGCAATGATCCTGTTTTTCTGGTCAGGATCATCAACATCAGGATCCTGTATACAAAGAATTGGAAGCCTGAATTTCTGAGCAAATTCAAAATCACGGGTATCATGCGCCGGCACTGCCATTATTGCACCAGTGCCATAGCCTGTCAAAACATAATCAGCTACCCAGATTGGTATCTTCTTAAGGTTAACCGGATTTATAGCATAACGGCCGGTAAAAACTCCCGTTTTATCTTTGGCCAGGTCTGTTCGGTCAAGGTCTGATTTCAGTGAAGCAGCTTTAATATAATCTTCGACCTCTTTCTGTTTATCCTGCAGAGTGATGGTCCCTGTCAGCGGATGTTCTGGAGCGATAACCATATATGTAGCACCGAATAAAGTATCCGGACGGGTGGTAAATACTCTTAGCTTTTCATTAATTCCGTCAACCGGGAAATCGACTTCAGCACCGGTTGAACGGCCGATCCAGTTACGCTGCATATCTTTGATCCCTTCAGGCCAGTCCAGCTTATCGATTCCATTGAGCAATCTCTCGGCATAAAGCTGGATACGAAGCATCCACTGTTTAAGATTCTTTTTTTCAACCCTGTTACCGCACTTCTCATGTGAACCGTCATAAAGAATCTCTTCGTTTGCACAGACAATACGGCAGCTGGGGCACCACCATACCAGCGCATGATCGTAATATGCAAGTCTTTTTGAATTAATGTATTTTGTGGTTTCACTTTTCCCGAGCTTCCGAATCTCTTCAGGTACTGGCAATTCAGAAATGGGCCTCCCTTTTTGAAGGTTCTCATCAAACCACGTATTGTAAAGCCTTAAAAAGATCCATTGAGTCCATTTATAGTATTTCGGGTCAGTTGTATTTATCTCCCGTTCCCAGTCATAGCTTAATCCCAGTTCTCTGATCTGGCGTCTGAAAGTATCGCAGTTGTTTTTTGTGGTAACAGAAGGGTGGGTCCCTGTTTGAATTGCATACTGTTCAGCCGGCAGGCCAAACGCATCCCAGCCCATTGGATGAAGGACATTATAGCCCTTCATCCTTTTGTAACGGCTGTAAATATCGGTAGCTGTATAACCTTCCGGGTGTCCAACATGGAGACCTGCTCCTGAAGGATAAGGGAACATATCAAGCACATAACATTTTTTTGGATTTGTCAGATCATCCGGAGTTTTGAAAGTCTTATTTTCCTCCCAGTATTTCTGCCATTTCTTTTCTATCGTCGTGAAGTTGTAATCCATTTGGGGTGAAGGGGATTAATAATTACAGTGTCGTTTTATTTAGCTAAAAAGCTATACTATTTATTAGACTGTCTAAGGTGTTTATATTCAATTGTAATTCTTTTTATTTTATACCCCCTTTACCGTTTCCCCCAGGGGGGAAAGCTTCATTTGGACTCCTTCCCCCGTGGGGGAAGGTCGGGATGGGAGTAATATTAGCGTAAAATATGACCTTGAAATATTATATAAATTGTCCCTTATTTGGTCTGCGAAAATAAAAAAACTTTAGCAATTATCACTAAATAAGTAATTCATTAGGACGACGGTGCTTTAAAATAGGGTCAAATAGTTGTAAAACCGGCGCAATGGTTATAATTTTACCATCGCTTGATTAATAATACTGGTCCCGTAGTTCAATGGATAGAATGACAGATTCCGGTTCTGTTGGTTGAGAGTTCGAGTCTCTCCGGGATCACGACGATGTAGGGACGTTGCATGCAACACCCCCACGATCATAATAATGTTGGCCTGATAATATAAAATGTTTATCTATTTCAGGGATCAATGCCTCAATATTTCAATCATTTCAGTTATAGCTTCTGCTTCATCCGGATCTTTGACAGGAGATAATCCAAGCAGGTTCCTGGCTTTATTCAGATCATCACCTGATATATAGTCCTTTCCTATTAAAATATAATATAGTATTGCCGATTTCAACGTGTTTGCTTTAACCCTGAAGGAGTTGGGACTGGTACGCGCAGGGAAAATATGGACAAATCTTTTGAAGTCTTTGTGATACTTAAGAATCCATTGTGATGAATCGGATAAAGTCATCAATCTGAAGTCATTAAAATTTGTGCCTGTCCATGAAGAAAAAACATCAGCTTTTAACAATTGGTTCATTTCAAGGTATATCGCAATCTCTTCGCAGATCTTAGGTGCTGTTAAATTACCTGTGTACACATCCATAACAGATGTTCCGGTACGTTTAAGATCTTTGACCAGATGTTGGATTTCAGTGCCGGTTTTTACTTCCAGCCTGTGTGATATAAATTCTCTTATAAACTGTAAATGATGTTTAAGAGGATTAAATTGAAAAGGTTCAGGTATTTGAAATGTTGATGCCATTTTATGATAAACCTAAAAGTTCGGAAAAAAATTTAAGCAAAACAATATTGCATGAAGCATAATGCCGATATTTGCAATTATAAACTTTTAAAACAGAGAAGAGATATTCTGGTTTTCAATGTCTGGGTGGATGAAAATGCTTATTTAACACTCCACATTATACCAAAAAGTGCATTTCATTCCGGACTTTAATGAGGAATCACTCGTTCACTTTTAGTATTTTAATTTTTGAAACCAATAGTTATTATAATTTTAAAATATGGATTAATTGATTATGAAAGATTATGTTATTGACTTCGTCGGAAAAGTGACTCCATGGCTTCAGTCCCATGGTCTTAAGATTTTAATTATTGCAGCAGGTGCATTTGTTTTAAATAAACTTGCAAAAAAGCTTATTGAAAGAATAATCAGGATTGCTGTCGTAGGGGATAAGAACTTTTCGAAAGAAGCCGAGAAAAAGAGAGAAGATACTTTGATCCGCATTTTTGTCTGGACTATCAATATTTTAATTCTGATTATTGCAAGTCTGATGATCCTGCAGGAAGTTGGGATTCCTACCGGGCCGATATTGGCCAGTGCCGGGATTATTGGACTGGCAGTAGGTTTTGGCGGGCAATATCTTATCCGTGATCTGATCTCAGGGTTTTTCATTATCCTGGAAAATCAGTACAGAATAGGTGATGTTGTAAATTTTGATGGAACCGGAGGCTCTGTCGAAGATATAAGCCTGAGAATGACCACATTAAGAGATCTTGATGGAACTGTCCACCACATACCTCATGGAGACATAAAGAGAGTTGCAAATCTTTCAAAACATTTTGCGAGGGTCAATCTGGATTTAGGAGTTTCTTACAGTTCAAACCTTGAACATGTTATTGAAGTGGTTAATAAAACCGGCAATGAGCTGGCTGAAGATCCTCAATATAAAGAATTTATTATTAAACCTCCTCAATTCCTGAGAGTTAATGATTTTGCTGATTCTTCAGTAATCATTAAGATTCTTGGAGAGACCAGGCCACTGAAACAATGGGAGATAACTGGAGAGCTGCGAAAACGTATTAAAATTGCATTTGACAGGGAAGGAATAGAAATCCCGTTTCCTCAGAGGGTTATCCATAATGTCGATTCTAAATAACCTGATTATTTAGAATTAATGCAGCTAGTAAACGATCAAGGCTTTATGAACCTGAATATATCATGTTCAAAGGTCATTTCTTCCCCATTGATTAACAGAGCTGATTGAATAAGTCCGAGGTGTGAATATGCCTGCGGGAAGTTACCCAGCAGTTCCCTGGTTCCGGTATGAATATGCTCGCTAAGCAATCCGACATGATTTGTGCAACTTAAAATATTTTCAAAGATCCGGATAGCATCTTTTTTAAACCCGGTTTTAAACAGGCTGTTTACCAGCCAGAAGTTACACAGGATAAAAGAATTTGTGGGTTTTCCAAAATCATCCTCGTTAAGATACCTGAACATGAATCCATTCTTGCAGAGAAGCTCTTTGGTTTTCAGAACGGTACTGACATAACGGGAGTCGGATGATTCAATTAATCCGGCTTCCTCCATAAGCAAATTTGACGCATCTAGACATTTTGCCCCATAATACTGGACAAATGAACCCAATTCCTCGTCCCATCCATGAGTGAAAATATCTGTTTTAATAGTATCAGCCAGTTTGCTCCATTCATGAACGTAGAAATCCCTGTCGAGCATCCGGGCAATTTTAACACCTCTGTCAACAGCCATCCACGACATGGTTTTCGAATAGACAAAATGTTTATCAGCACCTCTGATCTCCCATATCCCTTTATCGGGTTTTCTCCAATGTTTTGCCACCACGGCAACCATACCTCTTACCAGTGTCCATAATTCTTCCGAAGTATCGAGTGTTGACGGGAATTTATGTAGCGCTAAATATATTGAGTCCATAAGAACTCCATAAATGTCGTTTTGTTTCTGCAGGAATGCTCCGTTACCTATCCTGACAGGAGGTGAATCGCGAAATCCTTTAAGATAATCCAAAACTGATTCTTTAAGGTTTTTTTCACCGTGGATGCTGTACATTATCTGTATATCTTCCTGCTTACCATGGTTTACATTAAGAAGAAAACGCTGGAACTTCTTTGCAGAATTTGTATGCCCGAGCTGAAGGAATGTTTTTATTACCATTGAGGAGTCCCTTATCCAGCAAAAACGGTAATCCCAGTTACGGGTTTCTCCAATTGCCTCAGGAAGTGAAGTTGTTGGAGCTGCTACAATTGCACCTGTTTTCTCAAATATCAGTGATTTAAGTACCAGTGCGCTGCGCATTATATGTTTCTGATATTTTGAGAAGTTCAAAGTTCTGTTCGACCAGTTCATCCAGTAGACCTTCGTACGTTCGTATTCAAGATTAGCCCTGTTAAGATCAACTTTAATCAGTTTCTGGTTATAGGATACGCAGAAAAAACAGTCTTCCGAGAATTCGAAAAAATCACTGTTCAGGATCAGCTCTAATGAGAGGTTAGAATAAAGGTATATAGATTCATATCTTCCTTCAGTAGTAACATGTTTGATATAATTTCTTTCAATAAACCCTTTAGTGGGACTTGCATAATTGAGCTTTGGGAAATATTCAATTTTTATTTGGGGAGATCCTTTGATCAACCTTAAAATACGGTATAATTCCGGTGAGTTATAATAATTGGATTTCTCGGTCCTGTAAATGGGCATGAAATCGACTATTTCGAAAGAAACCTCATTCGAATTGAACTTTGTTTCGAGGATATTTGTATTATCAAAATACTTCTGCGACACTGAATAATCGCCCCTGGCCGTCAGCCCAAAATATCCTCCTTTCTCATCATCGATCAGCCGTGCAAACATAGAAGGTGAATCGAAGTCGGGAAGGCAACACCAGTCTATAGATCCGTTTTTTGAAACCAGGGCACTGCTGCGGCAATTCCCGATTATTCCATAATCTGAGATATTCATATCACTTTGTTAGTAACTTTAAGAATTTGATCAATGAATCACTTTTTTCGAGAGTATATCTTGATTTATCAGAAGGATTGCCAATTTTGATTGTGATTGCGCTGTCAGGTAATACATCAAACATATCTTCATCCGTAGTATCATCGCCGGCTGCTAAAATAAAATCGTATTTACTGCAATCAAAAAAGTTACTTATTGCAGTTCCCTTGGTGTATTCTGATGGTTTAACCTCAACAATTTTATTACCTTTCATCAGTTGGAGATGCCTCTTGGTGCACGGATAAATTAACTTATTGATAAGCTGGGAAACCCTCACATCCGAAAGCCATTTATCACAGTTACGGTAATGCCATACTACTGCCGTTTCCTTCCTTTCAATAAATGAACCAGGTGTGTTTTCAGTTACACCCTGGATTATCCTTAATATTTCATTCTGCCAGACAAGACTTTTCCTGTATACTGATTCCCATGTTTTATCTATTCGGCGAAGTGCGCCATGTTCAGCAAAAATGATTATGTCGAAGCTGCCAAAGATCTGATCGAGAAAACTTCGGTTACGTCCGCTTATTATAGCCAGATCAAGAGTTTTAATTGAAGTAAGATCCTTGAGGATTTGAAGCAGTGAAGGATCTGGAAGAGCTTCGGCAGGATCGCCGGTAAAAGGAACAAGTGTACCGTCATAATCGAGGACAATCATTTGTTTCTTCGAAGATTTAAATGCATCAGCAATATCCTTTAATTGCTGAGCCCTGAGGTATTTTCTTTTCAGGGTTCTCTGTAACTTATAGATCCTTTCCATCTCTTCAATAAAGTCTCCGGCCCATTTTACAATATCCTGCTTTTTAATGGTCTTTTGCATCCTCCTGATCCTTTGTTTCTGTTCCCGGATGTCCATAAGAAGAGCATTGTTTAAAGTATCTGCTATCTCATTGGTATTGTTAGGATTAACCAGTAATGCGCTTTTAAGCTCTATTGCAGCCCCTGCCATTTCGCTCAGGATCAATACCCCGGGCCTTTTACCTTTAGCAGCCACATACTCTTTGGCGATCAGGTTCATCCCGTCACGCAACGGTGTAACCAGCGCAATATCACTTTCATAGTAGAATCCTGTCAGCTCTTTAAAGGAAAAACTTTTATAAAAATAATGTATAGGAATCCATCCTGGCTGTGAATAAGTACCGTTTATGCTGCCAATCGATTCATCGATCTTTATTTTAAGATCATTATATCTGTCGACACTGTCGCGCGAAGGTACCAGTATCATCACCATTGATACTTTTCCCAGCCATTCGGGTCTGTTTTGAAGCAGAAGCCTGAACGATTCAAGTCTTTGAATAATACCTTTACTATAATCCAGCCGGTCAACAGAAAGAACGATTTTAATTTTTTTATACTGTTCCCTGAACATGGAAGCAAACATTTTTACTTCAGGAATCTTGTGAGCATCATGAAAACTCCTGTAATTGATTCCCATGGGGAATGTTTCAACTGAAAAAGTCCTGTTACCATAATGAAAGGTAATATCGTCAGATGCAATTCCCAATATCCTGTAAAGAGAGCTTATAAAATGACGCATATATTCGAAGGTATGTAATCCGATAAGATCGGCCCCAAGGATTCCTGTGAGTATTTCCTTCCTGTTTTCGAGAGCTCTGAACAGCTCATATGAAGGGAAAGGTATGTGGAGGAAGAACCCCATCCTTACAGCAGGCAGATATTCTCTTACCAAAGACGGCAGAAGAAATAAATGATAATCCTGTATCCAGATTATATCTTCTTCAGTGGCTATTTCCCTGACTTTTTCCAGGAAGAGGGCATTAACTCGTTTATATGATTCCCAGTACTCCTGGTTATGTCTGGCAAATGTATAAAAGTAATGAAACAAAGGCCATAAGGTGGAATTGCAATATCCTTCATAATAGAGTTCAACATCCTCCTCTGTCAGAAAGACAGGATGGAAGTTATAATTCCCGAGTGATTTGGAAAGCTCTTCTTCCGCCGTATTATCTTTAGCATATATGCCAGACCAGCCTATCCAGTGTTTTTCGTACGAAATATTCAAAGAGTTAAGACCTGTGGCAAGCCCTCCGGCACTCTTTTCAAAATGCATGACGTTCTCATCTATCCTGGCTTTTACAGGTAATCGGTTTGAAATAATGATAAGTTTTGTATTCTTCTTTTTGATCATGCCGTACAAAATACAAAAAAATAGCGTGAGGTCAAAAAAAAAGAGTTCCCTTAGGTCCGGAAAAAACTGTTTAGCAGAAAGATATGTGTTTATTAAGGCTTTTTTACCTGGTTTGCTGATCGTACGTTGATCCGATCCAGAGCATAATTATAAGCGTTGATAAGGCTTTTACGGGTCATTATTCCGATTAAATGTTCCCTGTTTTCTCTGGTCACAACAGGTATGCGACCAATATTTCTCTTTGCCATTTTGTGGAGAGCAGTTTTAAGACTCTCATTTGGAAAGCAAACAATTATATCAGTAGTCATTATCTTTTGTACCTCGGAATCAGCGTCCCCTTTTTTCAGCGCCCTGTTTATATCCTCACGCGTAACAATTCCGATCAATTTACCGTCATTTGAAAGAACAGGAAATCCTCTGTGATTTGTATCTTTGATCTTCAACCCGACATTTCTGACTGTATCGGATCCCAAAACAGCAATCACATCTGTTATCATTGCTTCGGATACGGTAATACTATCCATCAGATCAATCTCAGCGAACTTTTCAATATCTATGCCTCTTCTCAATAGCTTCATAGTATAAATTGAAGCCCTTGAAGTTCTTCTTACAATTACGACGGAAATAACACAGGTGATCATGAGAGGGGGCAGTATCTGATAATTTCCGGTCATTTCAAAGAGTAATAATATGGCAGAGATCGGAGCATGTGCTGCTCCGGCAAAAACGGCAGCCATACCAACGAGAGCAAAGGCACCGGGAGGTATTACGGTAGCAGGGAATATCATTGAGACCACTCTTCCAAAAGCTTCACCCAGTAAGGCCCCGACAAACAACGATGGAGCAAAAATACCGCCTGATCCACCGGAACCAAGAGTTATCGAAGTAGCTATGATTTTTAAAAAAACAAGTATAATAACAACACCAAGGCCTATTCCTCCATAGATGGTACTTTCAATAACTTCGTACCCAACACCAAAAACCTGTGGAAACCAGAGCCCGATCAATCCTATTATTAATCCACCCACTGCAGGCTTAAAATATTCAGGTATTTTAATGCTGTTGAAAATATCTTCACTTTTATAGAGTACCTTGATGAAGAGCCAGGCAGCCATTGCAGTAAACAAAGAAAACACAAGATAATAGGGGATATCCATTATACTGTACAACTGAAACGAGGGTATGTGGAAAGTAGGATTATCACCCAGAAAAGATCTTGAAATAACTGTAGCTGTTACAGAAGAAAGTACAACAGAAGAGAAATTTTTTAATCCATATTCCCGGAGTACAACCTCTAATGCGAAAAAAATTCCGCCAAGCGGCGCGTTAAAAGTTGCTGCAATTCCTGCAGCAGCTCCACAGGCGACCAGTGTCTTTGTTTTTTCTTCAGTGAGATTGAATAATTGACCTATAGATGATCCAAGTGCTGATCCAATCTGTATTATTGGCCCTTCCCGTCCGGCTGACCCTCCTGACCCTATACATATTGAAGAGGCAAGCGTTTTTACAATCGTTACCCTGGGTCTTATTCGCCCGCTATTGGTTACCATAGCATTTATTACTTCGGGAACCCCATGTCCTTTAGCTTCTTTGGCGAAAAAATAGATGAGCGGACCTATAATCAATCCCCCGATTGCCGGAATTATAATAATATAATAGTGTCCCATGAATCCCAGCAGTTCATGACCTCCGTTAAAAAACAGATTTTTGAACTGTAAAATAAGCCAGCGGAAAAATATCGCTCCAAATCCTCCACCGGTTCCGACAAGTATTGAAAATAACAGGAAATAACTGGTATCAGATGTTCTCATATAATAGACCAGTTCTCTGATTCTTAATTTGAAATTCAAACCTGTCAGCCTGTTAAATTTTAACCATTTCATTCTTAAAAGTAATTCGGGTTAAGATATAACAAATTACTTAAATTTCCCATTCTGAGAAATATGTTGTCGATTAAAAGGCCGGGATAATGAGTTTATGGGATTATTCGCTCACTTCGTTCGCTCATGATCCCCTGGCAGGTAAATGCAAAGCCTTCATGAACCCTTCGGGGGGATTACCTTCGGTGATCCCTTAAGAGAGGCCCTGCAAAGCCTTCATGAACCCTTCGGGGGGATTACCTTCAGTGATCCCTTAAGAGAGGCCCTGCAAAGCCTTCATGAACCCTTCGGGTTTACATTTATTTTTCCTTCAGTCACTTATGAAAGCAAGCTTTCAACGTGACTTCGGTAAAATAAATGACCCCGGGTACCCGGGGTTCATGAAGGCTTTGCGGAGAGAGGGGGATTCGAACCCCCGGTCCCGCTTCTCGCGGGACACACGCTTTCCAGGCGTGCCAGTTAAACCACTCCTGCATCTCTCCCTCTGACCTCCGAAGCTTAAGCGAAGGAGGAATTTGTCAACCTGCCATTAAATTTGGCGGCGCAAATTACAAAAATATTTCTAGAAAACCCTGTTAAGAAATTTCCCCTGCAATCGATTTATTTAAACAGTTAATAACCTGCTCTTTTGTGCGACAAACCCCCAGAAGAAACATTAGCTTGGTTACTGAGGCTTCGGAGGTAATATCCTTACCGCTGATAACCCCGGCAGAAAGCATCTCCCGGCTGGTTTCATAGAGACCCATCTCCACACTGCCACCGTGACACTGGGTAACATTAAATATAATGCCTCCATCATTTATAAATTGTTTCAGATCGTCGAGAAACCATCTGTAAGTAGGAGCATTGCCGGAACCAAATGTTTCAATTATTAACCCTTTTAAGTCTTTTGTATTTATAATAGCCTGGACAAGATTCCTGTTTATCCCCGGAAATAATTTCAGAATGGCAACATTATTATCAAATGTTTTATGAACAATCAGCTTATTCCCTTTTTCCTGGTACCTGATATGATCATAATTATATTTGAGATGCAATCCGACCTCTGCAAGCGGAGGATAATTTGGTGAGTTAAAGGCATCAAAATGCTCTGCACTTAGTTTGGTGGTCCTGTTTCCCCGGGTAAGCTCATTATCGAAATAGATACAAACTTCAGGAACGACCGGGATTCCATTCTCTTCGGCAGCGGCAATCTCAATGGCAGTTATAAGATTTTCCCTGCCGTCTGTTCTGAGAAGACCAATAGGAAGCTGTGATCCCGTTAATATCACAGGCTTTGAAAGGTTTTCAAACATAAAGCTCATAGCAGATGCAGTATAGGCCATGGTATCGGTTCCATGCAAAACCACAAAGCCATTGAAATCATTGTAGTTATCTTCAATGGTTTCAGCAATTTTTATCCAGATGTCCGGATCTATATTTGAAGAATCCTTAACCGGATTAAAAGATATTGAATGAAGATTGAACCCTGTTCTTCTGAGTACGGGCACATGATCAGTTATGTGCTTGAAATCTATAGGGATAAGCGATCCGGTTTTAGGATCATGAACCATTCCAATAGTTCCCCCCGTATAGATAATGAGTATAGAGATATCTTTTCTAATCATTTTTTCATATTCTAAATAGCCGGCAGGAGTTTTCAAATGTTTTTCTGGCGACCTCTTTTTCATCCATTTCCATCACCCCGGAAAGTTTCTTATTAACAAGACCAATGTATGAACTTTCGTTTCTTTTTCCCCTGTAGGGGACCGGGGCAAGGTAAGGAGAGTCAGTTTCAAGTACAATGTGTTCAATACCAATCTCCTTTGTAATGTCTGCCAGCCTGGAATTCTTAAACGTCAGGGGCCCTCCAATTCCCAGTTTAAAACCCATCCCGACAGCTTTTTCGGCGTCCTGCATATTCCCTGAGAATGCATGCATAACTCCTGTAAGAGCTTCGCCCCGGAATTCCTCAAGTACTGAAAAGAGCTCGTGGAATGATTCCCGTGAATGAATAACAACAGGCAACGAAGAACTGATTGCAAAAGCAATCTGTCTTTTTAATGCTTCTCTCTGTTCTTTGAGGTGTGTTTTATCCCAGTAAAGATCGATGCCAATTTCACCTATTGCTATAAAGGCTTGTTCGTGCGCAATCGATTCAAGTTTATCAAGCTGTTCCCTGTAATCTTTCTTTACAGATGTAGGGTGAAGGCCGATCATCGGGTAACAAATACCTTTATATCTGTCAGCAGCTGAGAGCATTCTGTTAACCGAATCTGTATCTATATTTGGCATAAGAAGCTTAACCACTCCGCTGCTGACAGCTCTTTTTACCATCTCATCCCTGTCTTCATCAAACTCAGGAAGATAAAGATGGGTGTGTGTATCTATCAGCTCCATCAAACAACTCCCTGTGCGATCATGGCTTCTGCCACCTTAACAAATCCTCCAATATTTGCACCATCCATATAATTAATGTATCCGTCTTCTTTGGTACCGTATTTAACACATGTGCTGTGGATATTTTTCATGATTGTATGAAGTCTCTGATCAACTTCTTCGCGTGACCATGGCAGCCTCATTGAATTCTGGGTCATCTCGAGTCCCGATGTCGCAACTCCTCCGGCATTGGCAGCTTTTCCGGGTCCGTAAAGGATCTTTTCTTTAAGGAAAACCTCAATAGCTTCAGGGGTTGAGGGCATATTAGCACCTTCAGAAACGCAAATACAGCCATTTTTAATAAGTGTTTTAGCCTCTTCCTCATTTATCTCATTCTGGGTGGCATTAGGCATTGCAATGTCGCATTTAATTATCCATGGGCGTTTTCCTTCAAAATATTCAACACCATATTTTTCAGCATACTCTTTTATCCTTCCCCTCTTTACATTCTTAAGCTCCATGATATAGTTAAGTTTTTCATTATCAATACCTTTGGGGTCAAAGATAAATCCGTTTGAGTCGGAAAGGGTCACTACTTTTCCCCCCAGCTGGGTGACTTTTTCTGCTGCGAATTGTGCAACATTGCCGGATCCTGAAATACATACAGTCTTTCCTTTGATGTTCTCACCCCTGGTGGCAAGCATCTCCTGTGCGAAATAGGTAGCGCCGTATCCTGTTGCTTCGGGACGTACAAGCGATCCCCCGTATTCCATTCCTTTTCCTGTCAGGACTCCTGTGAACTCATTTCTTAGCCGTTTGTACTGACCGAAGAGGAATCCGATCTCACGACCACCAACACCTATATCACCTGCCGGAACATCGGTATCGGCTCCGATATGACGGAACAGTTCCGACATAAAGCTCTGGCAGAACCGCATTACCTCATTATCAGATTTACCTTTAGGGTCGAAGTCAGAACCGCCTTTTCCACCCCCCATTGGCAGGGTTGTAAGACTGTTTTTGAACACTTGTTCGAAAGCCAGGAATTTAAGGATCCCGAGGTTAACCGTAGGGTGGAACCTGAGCCCTCCTTTGTAAGGGCCGATAGCACTGTTCATCTCAATCCTGAAACCACGGTTGATCTGTACTTCGCCTCTGTCGTCGAGCCAGGGAACCCTGAAGATGATCGTTCTCTCCGGTTCAGCAATTCTTTCAAGGATTTTTGCATGTTTATATTTCGGGTTTTCCTCGATAAAGGGTATCAGAGATTCTGCGACCTCATGAACTGCCTGGTGAAACTCATTTTCTCCCGGGTTTTTAGCCTTTATCATAGCCATAAATTGTTGTACTCTTGGGTCCATGTTATTTTTTTAAAAGTTTATTGGTGGCCTAAAATTAGAAAAAATGATTATTAATTATTCAATAGAACTCATAAAAAATTCTATGTTTAACAATACTTTATGATGGTGATAAATATCAGGTTATCAGTATTTAGCAGACGAACTATTAACTTTAAAATTAAATCCCCTTTAAAGTTTTGTTTTTAGAAGTAACCATGGTATTATAGTTGATTTTATTAAGTTATCCGGTATAAATTTCCCGGGTAACATTTTAACATACCCTTAAATTCCATTTGTAACAGAAGAGATGATAGTTTATAAACCGGGATGTCCAGTGACCTGCATATTGAGTCAATGGTCATCTCACTCTCTTTAGAAAGCAGCTCATACACAGATTTTTCACTATCGTCCAGTTCCGAGAACAGTGTTCTCTGTACAGGTGGTTTTATCTTTTCGGGTTTCCAGCTGAGGAAGTACTCTATATCATCTGAGCATTCAGTCAAAGCCGCCTTGTTGCTTTTAATAAGGGAATTACAGCCGGCCGACCACTGGTCCTCGGGCCTGCCGGGTACAGCAAACACATCACGATTATAAGAACCCGCAATATCTGCGGTAATAAGAGCTCCGCCTTTGCTTCCTGACTCAACTACAAGTGTAGCATCGGATAATCCTGCAATAATACGATTCCTTTTTATGAAATTGTTACGTTCAGGCAATGCATCCGACAGGAAATCTGTGAGTAATCCTCCGTTTTTCAGCATTGCCTCTGAAGTTGATTTATGAATTGAGGGATATATTGTTTTTAAGCCATTAGCCAGAACGCCAATAGTAGGCAGGTTATTTGAAAGGGCTGCTTTATGCGCTGCAATATCTATTCCATATGCCAATCCGCTTACAATGACAAGATCAGGATGTCCTGCAGCAAGTCCCCCGATAATCTTCTCACACATCTCTTTCCCTCGAGTTGTTGCGCTTCTTGTCCCTACAACACTTAGTATCTTTGCAGCATCAAGATCGCAGTTTCCTTTGAAGAAGAAGACTACTGGCGAATCATCACACTGGCGAAGCCTGAAAGGATAATCATTATCGAGGTAGAAATAAGTTTTTACATTATGTTTTGTTACAAACTCCGCTTCCTTCCCGGCTGTCTCAAGGTAACTCCTGTTGCAGATATATTTAGCAAGTTCTGATCCTATGCCAGGAATTTTAGTCAGATTCCTGTACGATTCGAGGAAAACAGCTTCCACGCTTCCAAAATGGGCAACAAGCTTCCTGGCGTTAATATCACCAATCCGTGGAATGAGGCCTAAAGCAATTTTATGCTTAAGAGAGACATCTTCTGGCATAGCACAAAGAAATTGAGACACGTAAATATAAGAAAAATAAATAAACTCTCCTACCCCCTGCAGGGGGTGGTCGTGCGTTAGCATGGCCGGGGGTCGTCTCACTTAAAGGAGATGTATTTTAAACTCAAAAGTGAGGTCAGATCACTCCCATATCGAGCATCGAATTGGCCACTTTAAGAAAACCGGCGATATTTGCTCCTTTAACATAGTCAACATACCCGTTTTCAAGTTTTCCGTATTTAACACACTGTCCATGTATATTGGACATTATTTCGTGAAGACGGTCGTCGACTTCCTTCCGGTTCCAGCGTAGTTTCATCGAGTTCTGGGTCATCTCAAGTCCTGATGTGGCCACACCCCCTGCATTGGATGCCTTCCCTGGTGAAAAGAGCAGCTGATGTTTGTGGAAGAGCTCAATTGCCTCAGGAGTGCTTGGCATATTTGCTCCTTCACATACACAGATACAATCGTTATTTATAAGTGTCAGTGCATCATCTCCATTCAGTTCATTTTGTGTGGCACAGGGTAATGCTATATCAACTTTTACCTCCCACGGCCTCTTCCCTGCATGAAATTCAACACCTTCAAAAGCATAAGAGTATGGTTTGACAATATCTTCATTGGAGGCACGGAGTTCAAGCATAAATTCAATTTTCTTTCCTGAGATACCCTCACGATCGTAAATATAACCATCTGGCCCTGAGATGGTAACAACCTTTCCTCCAAGTTCGGTGGCCTTCAGGGCGGCACCCCAGGCTACATTACCGAATCCACTTATTGCCACCAGCTTGTCTTTAAAAGATTCGCCCCTGGTTGCCAGCATCTCCTTGGCAAAATATACACATCCGAAACCTGTAGCTTCCGGTCGTATCAGCGATCCGCCCCAGTTACTGCCCTTACCTGTAAGCACACCTGTATGGTCACCTTTCAGTCTTTTATACATGCCGTAAAGGAACCCGATTTCACGTCCGCCGACACCAATGTCTCCTGCCGGAACATCAGTTTCAGGTCCGATATGCTTCCAGAGCTCCAGCATGAAAGACTGGCAAAAGCGCATCACTTCGGCATTTGACTTTCCTTTAGGATCAAAGTCGGAACCTCCCTTGGCTCCACCCATAGAAAGAGTTGTGAGGGCATTTTTGAAAATCTGCTCAAATCCGAGGAATTTAAGTATTGAAAGATTTACGCTAGGGTGAAATCTAAGGCCACCTTTATACGGACCAATGGCATTATTGAACTGAATACGGTAACCCAGGTTTACCCTGACATGTCCCTCATCATCAACCCAGGGAACCTTAAACATCAGAACCCTGTCCGGTTCTATGATCCTTTCAATAATATTGGCCGATTCAAATTGCGGATTATCGTTATAAACTTCTTCAATTGATTCAACAACTTCCCTGACTGCCTGTAAATACTCAACCTCGCCCGGGTGTTTCTTTTCGAGGTTGTTCATTATCTTATCAACATTCATAGTAAAAAATATTTTATTTGACGTTTGAATTCAGAAGCTCCAAAGTTGAGTTGTACATTACTCATTAAAAATGATTTAACTCATGTTATTAGGAGATACACATTATACTGCCGGCGAGTATTTCTTTAGAGCAGAGATGAGCTTTTTATATTGTTCTTTTGAGAGGGCGCTGATATAAATAGGAGGGTATTTTGCTGTTTGCTGCCCTGATCTCTGGTAAAGGATTAAGGTTTTAGAGAATCCAAAATATTTAGTTTCGATCTGAAATCCGGCAAATGATATCTTGTTTATCTCAACCGTATTCTTTTTACCTCCGACAATGCCTGCTGTAAAATACCTTAGTACTATATTCTCATCCTCATCTGAAAACCAGATATACTGGTAATTAAGTATCATTGGAAGGAATGCACCAATAAGGTACAATACAACAAGTATTACGGTCCATGCTGTATCGCCCAGCCCGAGAAGCGGAAACTTGATTACTTTTGCAACGTAAGTCAAAACGACATATGCAAGCAGCAGTACTGTCGCTCCGAATATCTTGATCCTCAAGTTTATGATTGTTTTACTGTTGTCGAAGGTCATGGCAGTAAATTTTAGTAAACTTAAGCTCTTTTTTTTAAAATTACCTCTTTTTCCTGAAGAACTTTACAAGAATCTCGCTACACTCATTTTCAAGCACTCCGCTTGTAACTACAGTTTTCGGATGTAGAAGGGCCTCAGTTATTTTAGTATATCCTTTCTGTTTGTCAGCAGCACCATAGACCAGCCTTGATGCGTGGCTCCATCCAATAGCTCCGGCACACATAACGCAGGGTTCAAGAGTGACATAAAGAGTACAGCCTGTAAGATATTTTCCTCCGAGCCAGTTTGTGGCAGCCGTTATTGCCTGCATCTCAGCATGGGCCGTCGGATCGTTAAGCGTTTCAGTAAGATTATGTGCCCTTGCAATGATGGTGCCTTCACATTCTACTACCACACCCACCGGAACCTCTTGTTTGTCAAATGATTTTTTAGCCTCCTCAAGGGCTGCCCTCATATATTTTTCTTCCTTGCTTACAGTCATAGTTAATGTATCAGTGGTTAAAAGTAGAAAGAATTATGACTCTTTGCAATCTGATTATTTTGTTAATTTTGCTGAAATTTAAAAAGGATAAGATGTACAGGACACATACATGCGGTGAACTGACACTTGTTAATTCCGGCGACGACGTGGTTTTGTGCGGATGGGTCCAGAGATCAAGAGACCTGGGAGGAATGACATTTGTAGACCTTCGTGACCGCTACGGTATAACCCAGCTTGTTTTCAATATGGAGACAGACCAGGAACTCTGCAGCCAGGCGCGTAAACTGGGTCGTGAGTTTGTTGTCCAGGCAAAAGGAAAAGTAAGGGAGAGAAGCAATAAGAACCTTAAGATACCTACCGGTGAAATTGAAATAGAAGTTACCTGTCTGACTATATTAAATCGAAGTGAACTTCCTCCTTTCACTATTGAAGAAGAGACAGATGGAGGAGAAGAGCTCAGGATGAAATATCGTTATCTCGATCTGCGCAGGGCGTCCATAAAAAACAATATCATATTGCGTCACAGGGTAGCCCAGGAAGTGCGCAAGTATATGGATTCAATTGGTTTTGTGGAGGTAGAGACTCCGACCCTTATAAAATCGACCCCGGAGGGCGCCCGTGATTTTGTTGTTCCAAGCAGGATGCAGCCCGGGACTTTCTATGCGTTGCCCCAATCGCCCCAGACAATGAAGCAATTGCTTATGGTAGCCGGGTTTGATAAATATTTCCAGCTGGTAAAATGCTTTCGTGATGAGGATCTGAGAGCAGACAGACAACCGGAGTTTTCGCAGATCGATTGTGAAATGTCGTTTGTGGAGAGAGATGATATACTCGATACTTTTGAAGGTCTGGCAAAATACCTTTTCAGGCAGATCAGGAATATTGATTTCAGTGAACCTTTTATTAAACTCCCCTATCATAAAGCTATGGAGAATTATGGTACTGACAAACCAGATCTCCGCTTCGGGATGAAAATTACCGACCTGACTGATTTGACCAGGGGCCATGGTTTTGCAGTTTTTGATGATGCCACATATGTGGGGGGCATCTGTGCCGAGGGATGTTCGGAATATTCAAGGAAACAACTCGATGAACTTACAGAATTTGTTAAACGTCCTCAAACAGGAGCCAAAGGTCTTGTATGGGTGAAATATGGTGCTGAAGGAATAAAATCGTCTGTTGATAAATTTTATTCCGAAGGAGAGCTAAGTAAATGGGCCGTTGTGATGAAAGCCAAACCAGGAGATCTTCTTCTTATTCTTGCAGGTGAAAGAAATAAAACTCTTCCAGCACTCTCCGAATTGAGACTTGAGATGGGAAACAGGCTGAATCTCAAGAGTAAAGAAAAATTTGTTCCTCTCTGGGTTGTTGATTTTCCTCTTTTTGAATGGGATGAGGAAACAAAACGCTATTACGCAATGCATCATCCATTCACTTCACCCAAGCCTGAGGATATTGACCAGATGGAGACAGATCCGGAAAAAGTACGTGCAAATGCCTATGACCTGGTAATTAACGGAGTGGAAATAGGAGGAGGATCAATAAGAATACATGATGCCTCAGTGCAGAAACTTATGTTCAAAGTTCTGGGATTCTCCGATGAAGAGGCTAACGATCAGTTCGGGTTCCTCCTGAATGCATTTAAATATGGAGCTCCGCCTCATGGAGGTATTGCATTCGGTTTCGACAGATGGGTTGCTATGTTTGGCGGACAGGATTCAATACGTGATTTTATTGCTTTCCCGAAAAACAATTCAGGAAGAGATGTTATGCTTGACAGCCCTGCCCCGATTTCTCAGAAGCAGCTCGATGAGCTTATGATTGATATAAAGAAGGAAAAGAAAAGCTGATCTGTATCAACTAATGCCCCTTAAGAGTCATAACTAAAACTCCGTTATCGCCCCGGAAACAGGTTTTTGATTTATATCTGCAACAATGCCTGATATTATTCTCTTTTTGTCAGGGTCATTTTTCACTGCCTGAGAAAAGAGTGATGCTGATCACTCCGTTTGCACCTTCAACGCCATAAATATTTGCATTAGAACCTTTGAGTAGCTTGATAGATTTTACCTCAACAGGATTTATGTAATCAATGCTGTTTACCCTTACGCCGTTAACCAGGAAAAGAGGTGTAGAACTACCAAAGAAAGAATTTGACTGCTGGACCACAATACTTTTTCCGTTCACAAGAACACCGGGAACTTCCTGCCGGATCATCTGATAGATATTAGTGTATGTATTTATTTTTTGCGGTTTCGCTGGGTTTTTAACATTTGCTGATTTACTGCTTGTTATAAAAGAAGGGACATCTTCAATGTTATTTTTAAGGATGGCGTTAATGGTGGATCCTCCATTGATATCAGCCTCAGCATACCCAATTTCAGGAGAAAAAATATAGATCTTTTTTGCAGTCGGATTTACTTTTAACCTGTATCTACCCTGTTCATCGGTAGTGTATTTGGTTAAAACACTATCGATAAAAATAGTGGCTCCTGAAACAGGTTTATTATTCCTGTCGGTTATTACTCCCGAAACCGAAAACTTTTTATTTCCCCCGGTTTCAGATTTCTGGCCGAATACTGGTAATAAAATACACGATGTCAGAAAACTTAAAAGCAATATTTTGAATTTCATGTTCACTGATTATAAACACTTAAAATTAGCCCTTTTCGTAAATAAAAACAAATCTGTTATATATTTACAGCCTTTCCAATTAAAGTGGCAGAAGTACTCTTTTCGATCCTTATCTGGACATACTCGCCTTTTTTAAAGTTTTCTTTTGGAAAGACAACAACCTTATTTTGAGTTGTACGTCCTGAAAGCTGTTCTGCGGATCTTTTAGAGGCCCCTTCTATTAACACCTCAAATACTTTGCCAATATCTTTTTTTTTGGAAACTGCTGAAAGTTTGTTCTGGAGATTGATCATTTCATTAAGCCTTCTTGTTTTAATTTCCTCCGGAATATCGTCGGGGTATTTCCTGGCGGCTCTGGTTCCCGGTCTTTCGCTATATTTGAACATATAGGCAAAATCAAAACCGGCCCATTCCATAAGAGACAGGGATGCCAGGTGATCCTCTTCAGTCTCAGTGCAAAATCCGGCAATCATATCAGTTGATAGTGAGCAATCGGGTATGAATGAGCGGATTGTATTTATTCTGTCTATAAACCACTCTCTTGTATATTCACGGTTCATAAGCTTAAGAATACGGTTGCTCCCACTTTGGGCAGGAAGATGAATATGCCGGCAGATATTATTGTACCGGGCAATAGTTTTCAGAAGATCATCAGAAAGATCTTTTGGGTGGGAGGTGGAGAATCTTACCCTCAGAAGAGGATCTATTTGTGCAGTTTTTTCAAGGAGTTCCGGGAATCCTGTCTTGTTTCCATCTGATACCCGGTTGTACGAATCTACATTCTGTCCAAGCAAAGTTACATCCCTGTATCCAGATTTGAAAAGCTCCGTTACTTCCATAATTACCGACTCCGGATCGCGGCTTCTTTCAGCTCCCCTCACATATGGTACAACACAATATGAACACATATTGTTACAACCTCTCATTATTGAAACAAAAGATGAAACCCCGTTTTTATCCATTCTAACAGGTGTAATATCAGCATAGGTCTCTTCGTGCGACAGCAATACATTAACCGCTTTGTGTCCTGATTCAGCTTCAGCAACCAGGGCAGGAAGCTCGCGGTATGCATCCGGCCCGACTACCAGGTCGACCAGTTGATTGGCCTCAATCACTCTCTCCTTAAGTCTTTCAGCCATGCATCCAATGAGGCCCACAATCACATGTTTATTCATTTTTTTGATGTGCTTTATTGTACTTAGCCTGCTCCAGATTCGCTTTTCAGCATTTTCACGGATTGAACAGGTGTTTATAAGTATCAGACCAGCCTCGTTGATGTCATCGGTAGCTTGATATCCCTTATCCCCGAGTATCGATACAACCACCTCACTGTCAGCAACATTCATCTGACATCCATAAGTCTCAATATATACTTTTCTGTTCATTTTAATACCCGACTTTTCAGCACCCTGCACCCTGCAGCCTGCACCCCGCGCCATTTATATTTTGCCACAAAAGTATATAACATGAATGACGTATTAAAGAAATATTTAATTTTGCATTATAATATTAAAATCCTATGTATGTCGGGGCACAGTAAATGGTCAACAATAAAGAGGAAGAAGGGAGCAATAGATGCTAAAAGGGGAAAGATTTTTACCAAAATTATAAAGGAAATAATTATTGCCGCGAAGGAAGGCGGTGGTGATCCTGAAACCAATTCCAGGCTCAGGCTTGCCGTTCAGAATGCCAAGGGAGCAAATATGCCTAAGGATAATATTGAACGTGCAATAAAAAAGGCAACAGGATCAGATGCTATAAGTTATGTCGAGACTACTTTTGAAGGTTATGCTCCACACGGAATAGCTGTTTTTGCAGAGTGCCTGACCGATAATAATAACAGAACTGTGGCATCAGTCAGATCTGCGTTCAACAAATATGGCGGAAACCTTGGAACAAATGGTTCCCTGAGTTTTCTTTTCGAAAGGAAAGGGATATTCACAATTAAAAACGAAGGATTATCGCTTGAAGAACTTGAGCTGGAGATGATCGATGCAGGTGCAGAGGATTTTGAAATCGACGATGACACTCTGACAATAACCTGTGCGATGGAAGATTTCGGTAATGTCAGCAGGAAATTAGCCGAAATGGGAATTGAACCCGAGGAATCAGGGCTTAAAAGGATACCCAATGATACAAAGATCCTTGATGTGGAATCTGCTAAAAAGGTCTTTAAATTCATTGAAGTCCTTGAAGATGATGATGATATACAAAATGTTTACCATAATCTTGAAATGACCGATGAGCTCGCTGCAGCTCTCGAATAAAAATTTTATTATGTATAAATCAACTGCTTTAATGCTGATGGTTTTCCTCCTGTTCTCCTGCAAGAAAGAGCGTAGTGATTTTATATGGGAAAGATCTCTTAGTCCTGGAGATGCCTTATTTATTGCTTATGCTCCTGATTCAGGTATCGTAAGCTGCGGGGTAATGAACAGCCAGCCATATTTGCTTAAACTCTCAAAAGATAGGAAGATCGTTGCTGATTATAACTACGGATCAGAAGGACAATTCAGTTCAGCATGGTCAGATACCTCAGGATTTATTGCCGGAGGAAACAGTGACGGAAAGATGTTGCTTGTTCGTCTTGACAAAGAAGGGCAAAAGATCTGGGATACAACTATTTCCGCAAGTTTCAATATTGACCTTTCTACACTGATTTATACAGGCACCGGAACTTTTCTTGCAGTTGGATCAATTGACCCTGCTGCTGATGCCGATGCTTCGGGAATTCTTTTTATAAGGTTTGATACTGCCGGAAAGGTACTTCAGCATAAGGAGATAACAGATCCGAATTTTATATCGGCAAACAGCGCTACTGTCGACAATGCAGGAAACATATACCTTGCACTTACAATGAGAAATTCAGGTGCTAATTCCAGGGCTGCGGCTGCAAAATACAATAGCGATTTTCAGAAGATCTGGGAGACGGAACTTTATAATAATCCCGATGTAAGTTCTGCATGCCTTGGGATTGTGCTAAGCGGGTCGGACTCGCTTTATGTAACAGGTAAAACGGAGGTTGCACGTACTGATGGCACTCTTGATAATTCCTACATTGCCTCCCTTACTAAAACAGGAATGGTAGGAAAGAAGAAATATCTGGAGAATTCAAATTCAGGATCAGCCCTGATCTGTATCAATACGGACCAGATAATGATGCTGAACAGAAATTGTTTTATTATAATCAACATCGACCCCGTTAATGGATATAATACGAACCTGATAAGGATGTTCGGTGTGTGTAATTCATACACAACTGACGCATACGGATCTGCCCTGGATTTGAATTACGACGGTAATATATTTGTTGCAGGATCAAAGGGCGGAAATTTCTACCTTGCTCTTAAATCTTCATCGCAATAATCACTATATTTGTCTCATGATCCGGAAGACTTTTTTATTTTTTATAATCCTTGTACTATCGATTGATTTTTGCAAATCACAGGCTTTCATCAGAACAAATGATCTCTTTAAGAGACCTGACGGGACAGGGAAATTATATATTTCCCAGAGCCAGTCGGTTGATACGCTCATAAGCAGGTATATTCTTGCAAATAAAAAACATACTACACCCGAAGGGACACTGGGAATGCAGGGTTTCCGTATACAGATCTACTACAATTCGGTAAGAAATGCACGTGAGGAATCAGCTAAAGTAAGAGCCGATTTTATAAACAAATTTCCTGATATAATCTCCTATTCTCAATATCAGGAGCCAGGATGGTTTATAGTAAGAGTGGGTGATTACAGAACCAAAGCCGAAGCATACAAATCCCTGCTGCGAGTGCGCAAAGAATTTCCTGATGCCTACCCTGTTCCTGCAATAATCAATTTCCCCGACCTTATTAAAAAATAAATATGAGCGATAGTATCAAACATGAATGCGGCATTGCAATGTTAAGGTTGCGAAAGCCGGTAGAATATTATATTGCAAAATATGGTTCCTGGGATTATGGCCTTCAGAAAATGTACCTGATGATGGAAAAACAGCATAACAGGGGACAGGACGGGGCAGGTATAGCAGGTATAAAACTGGATGTCCTGCCTGGTAACAGGTACATCTTCAGACAAAGGTCAAACAAATCAGATCCCTTAAAAGAAATCTTTGGACTTATTTATGAAGATATTGATAAGATAAACAACGGGAATCATGATAAATCTGATGACCCGGTTTTTATCAAGGATAAGATCCCATTTGCATGTGATATTTACCTGGGTCACCTGAGATACGGAACATACGGAAATTATAATATAGATTATGTTCATCCCGTAAGCCGCGAGAATAACTGGAAATCAAGAAACCTGGTCATGGCCGGGAATTTTAATCTTACCAATGTTGGTGAAGTATTCAGCAGCCTTGTCGACCTGGGACAAAACCCCGTTGATTTTTCTGATACTGTAACAATCCTTGAAAATGTCGGCCACCGTCTTGATGAGGAAAATGAAAAACTCTTCAGGCAATTTAAAGACCAGGGTTGTACAAAGAAAGAGATTTCGCCGCTAATCGAAAAAAACCTTAACCTTGCAACAATCCTTTCAAAAGCGAGCCGCAACTGGGATGGTGGATATGCAATGGCAGGAATGGTCGGACATGGCGATGCTTTCGTAATGAGAGATCCTTCAGGAATAAGACCTGTTTTTTATTACATTGATGATGAGGTTGTTGTGGTAGCTTCAGAAAGACCTGTCATCCAGACAATTTTCAATGTAAGAACAGCTAATGTTATTGAGTTACCGCCGGCACATGCATTGATTATTAAAGCCTCCGGTGATACTTCCGTGGAAAAAATAAGAAAGGAATCAGAAGTCAGAAAATGCTCCTTTGAGAGAATATATTTTTCAAGAGGAACAGATAAGATGATTTACCGGGAAAGGAAGAGACTGGGAGAACTTCTAACATATACTGTCCTGAAAGCTGTTGATTATGATATCGACAATACGGTCTTTTCCTATATTCCAAATACAGCCGAAAGTGCATTCTATGGTTTGATAAAAGGTGTTGAAGATTATTTAAACCAGTCTAAAATTGACACTATACTTGAAAAGGAAAGATTTCTTTCCAGGGAAGAGCTCGAAAGGATTATCAACAGGAGACCAAGAGTTGAGAAAATAGCAGTTAAAGATGCAAAACTGCGAACATTTATTACTGAAGATTTCACAAGAGACGACCTTGTTGGGCACGTTTATGATATTACATACGGGGTAATAAAACGAGGGGTTGATAATCTTGTTGTGATAGATGATTCAATAGTGAGAGGGACAACTCTTAAAAAGAGTATAATAAGAATCCTCGACAGACTGGATCCAAGAAAGATAATAATTGTGTCGTCTTCACCCCAGCTCAGATATCCCGATTGTTATGGGATCGATATGGCAAAGCTGGGTGATTTGATTGCCTTCAAAGCAGCAATCGATCTGCTAAAAGATACAGGGCAGGATGCTTTGATTAAAAAGATTTATAAAGCTGCAAAAGCTGAACTGCATAAGCCGGTCGACAAAATTAAAAATGTGGTCAGGGAAATTTACAAGCCATTTAGCACTGAAGAGATCTCGAAGAAAATTTCTGCAATGCTTAGAGACAAAGATATAAATACTGAAGTTGAAATAGTATTTCAGTCAATTGAAGGTTTGCATCAGGCCTGCCCGGGACATACAGGAGACTGGTATTTTACAGGTAATTATCCGACTCCGGGAGGTAATAAAGTAGCAAACCAGTCATATGTAAATTATATTGAAGGCAAAAATGTGAGGGCTTACTGATGGGTGTGTGAGAACCACGTTATCAGGAAATCTTTTTTATAGGAGGAGAGATGCCTGTTTATCTTTTCTACATAAATGTCTCTCAGAGTTATCATGATCCCCGTCTCCTCTACATTACCGAATTTATGATTGATAAAGGTCCCGAATGTGCGCATTGTAGGTGAGAGATTCATATATGCATTAATAAGAGGAGGGATAGTTTCACCAAGTTTTCTTACCTCAGATGAAAGGATCTTGTAATTCTCTTTATAACGTTTAGATTTGAATAATACCTTCATCTCTTCCTCATGCATATTAATCGAGGCAGGTTCAATAGGAATAACAAGATTATCAGGATCATAAAAATGCCTTTTAAGAAAATAGAGTATCATATTCCTGGCATTCTGATTGAAATGAGGATACATGGTAACCTTCCCGAAAAGATACTTGAGATGA
>Ga0315542_1000112_pt1 | contig 41343 bp, 35 predicted proteins | sample SalMarSW160120MG_FD_202541 | JGI IMG/M metagenome (GOLD analysis project Ga0315542, IMG submission 202541) | Salt marsh sediment microbial communities from the Plum Island Ecosystem LTER, Massachusetts, United States - Salt Marsh Sediment SW1601-20 ...
ATTTCACCTGTGTCTGACCGACAGAATTGTCGGCAGTTGCCGTCAAGAATCAGGAATTTCAAGAGTTGGGAGTGGAAGTACTGTCAGTCAGCGTAGACAGTCTTTTCTCTCACAAGGTCTGGCAAGAGGAGGAGCTCTCTAAGATGGTGAGCGGCGGTGTACCGTATCCGATGCTGTCGGATCCCGGAGGCAAGATCGGAGAAATGTACGGAGTGTATGACGAGGGAGCAGGAGTAGATGTTCGGGGCCGTTTCCTCATCGATCCGGAGGGAGTAATCCAGGCCATGGAAGCAATGACACCGCCGGTTGGACGCAACGTTACGGAAGTCTTGCGTCAATTGAAAGCTTTCCAACACCATCAGAAGACTGGCGAGCTTATGCCGTCAGGCTGGAATCCCGGCAAACCCACCCTGCCGCCGGAGACGGAGACCCTTAAGATGGCCGGCAAGGTATGGCAAGTCTGGAAACCCGAGATGGCTTTTTAAGATTCTCCCCCCATCTTTTGCCTGCCGGTCCTGTTCCCTGCTGAGGGCATGGCAGGCAGGAGCTGGGGAGGGCCATGGGGAGGGCACTCGGTACTGAAATATCCCAAAAGAGAGCCCGAAAAGGGTTACGAAGTGATCGTGTTCTAATCAAAATGACGGTGTTTGCCCTTTCCTTTGTCGTAGAAATGCTTGCTTGTCTTGTAATACCCCTGCGTCCTGCCGTAGGACTTCCGCGTGACGCTCAGGGTCCTTCCAGCCAGCGCACGCCCATAGAATACCTTCAAGCGAATCCGGGGCGAGGTAATGATGGGGCTGAGACGCTACCTTCGTGATCCTTTCTTTATGCGGTAACCTATGCAATCACAGGCAGGTTGAAGAAGTCCAGAAGCATGTGGGAGTTTTCTCATTCCACCGACTGGGTGTTCCTCATTCTCTTGTGGCTCGCCGCTTTTTCAGGTATACTCATATTATGTATACGTCGCTCTCTTAATGATTGCAGTCTCCGTGCTGGTGCTCGAAGTGCCGTTCGCCAAATGGTCACATCAACTGTACCGGCCACTCATGCTTTATCTGATGAAGGTGAAGGCAAGGGCTGCTGAGATGAGCTTATGCTGCCACGAAAAATTTCTACTTACGTTCCTGATGAAAGGAGAACACCATGATCGAAAAGCAAGAAAAAGTCATCTATATCGCCACACACGCCGGAGAAGATCCTGAACGTGCATCCCTTCCCTTTGTCCTTGGCAACGCTGCTCTGGCGATGGACATTCCTGCCACTGTGGCCCTTCAGTCCGCTGGGGTCTACCTGGCCAAGAAAGGGTACATCCAGCACGTGTTTGCGGCGGGGCTGCCTCCCCTCAAGGAACTGGTTGAAAATTTCATGGAACTGGGCGGCAAACTCTGGGTGTGTTCGCCTTGTATCAAAGAAAGACAGATCCAGGAAGACGATCTGATCGAGGGAGCCGAGATCATGGCTGCTGCGGCGCTGACCCAGGAACTGCTCGAAGCGAGCCAGGCACTTGTCTACTAGGAAGGCTGATTTCTGTCTTTCGGAGTCCCTGCGGGTCACCTCTTTCCAAAATTCACAGACGTTTCTGACAGGTGGAAGTAGCCAATGCACAGCTGAGAGAGCTTTATGAAAAGTTCGACGCGGTCTCAATTAAGTATGAAAAGAGGTTTTTTGAGTAGAGTCGGGACAAACCCGTGCTATTTCTGAGAACATGGTCTCTTGTGTCTTTCCTAAGGCGAACGGGACCGAAAGGGGGTGTGCATGATGTATGCACTCATCTATGACGAGCATGAGCCCAGTGAAATAGCAAAAAAGGTGCTTTCCGTTCATGAGACGAGAGCGGAGGCTGAAAAGGCCCTCGAAGACAGACAACATAGTCTGAAACGAAGGGTCTGGGATTGTAATGCCCGTATTGTGTGGGTTGAAGGGGAGGTACGGAAGGGTGAGTTCATTCCCCGCAATTCCTTTTCTACATGGCGACCGGGTGAAGAGATCCCCGAAGGGGAATTAGGAACAGATAGCGAGTAGAACGGATCGGTTTCCGGATCTCCGAAAAATGCACTTTAGACAATTGCCGCCGCAGGCAGGGCCGTGGAGGTTTGCGCCTCGCAAGACGTCCTTCCTTTTCAACTGATATTCTTATAAGTATTTCTCCTGAGGGTCCGTATCACCTGGACAATCAAATAATTATATTATATTAGGTGAAACGTACGGAAAATCATCTAATTCTTGCGCACGCGTTGTCTCGCATGAGGAAACAACTGCATTCCGAGGACTCATTTCATGGAAAAAACGGATTACGATCTTGTAATTATAGGGGGCGGCCCGGCAGGCCTCACGGCCGGTCTTTTTGCCGCTCGAGCCAGGTTGAACGTGGTACTATTGGAAATGCTGATGCCGGGGGGGCAGGTCGCCACTACGGATTGGATAGAAAATTATCCCGGTTTCCCCGAGGGGTTGAGCGGGCCTGACCTGGTCATGAAAATGACCGAGCAGACCAAACGCTTTGGTATTCCAATTGAGTCAAAGGAAGTCCAGGCCATGGATTTGTCCGGGCCCATTAAGAAAATCAGTCTTGACGATGGATCCATGACTGCAAAGGCCATTATCATCGCAACGGGTGCTTCACCGAGAAAATTGGGCGTTCCGGGAGAAGATCTCTTTTACGGAAAGGGCGTGTCTTTCTGCGGGACGTGTGACGCGCCGTTTTACCGTGACCAGGTTGTAGCCGCCGTGGGCGGGGGTGATACCGCGGTCAAGGAGAGCATCTACCTGACGAAGTTTGCGAAAAAGGTCTATTTGATCCACCGTCGCGACGAACTCAGGGCAACCAAGATTTTGCAGGAACGCGCGCTCGCCAATGAAAAGATTGAAATGGTATGGGACTCGGTGGTGACAAGCATCAACGGGGCCCCGATGACCGTCGGTTCCGTGTCGGTAAAAAATGTGAAAACGGAAGAGACCCGCGACCTCAAGGTTGACGGTTGTTTCATATGGGTCGGCACCACGCCGAATACCCAATTCCTGCCCGAAGCGGTTAAGACGAACGAGTGGGGTTTTATCGTTACGGATCAGCATTGTGAGACTTCAATACCGGGTGTTTTTGCGGCCGGTGATGTGCGTGATACCCCTCTGCGGCAGGTGGTGACCGCCGTGGGGGACGGCGCGCTCGCAGCAGTCGAGGCGGAGCACTATATTGAAGACATGAAATAGGCAAGGGCTAGGAGAAAGGACCATGCAATGCAGGTATCACCCGGACCGTGAGGCATACATTCAATGCCAGAAAATGGAAATAGGCTACTGTCAGGAGTGCCTTGAGAATTGCGAAGCCTGTACGGATCCCTGTACCTACTGCAAGTACCGCCCCCAGTGCATCATATGGGAATTGTGCAAGAAGAGCGAAAAACGGTACCGTCTCGAAAGAGAGGCAAAAGGGGAAGCCTCATAAGAAGCGGCAATGCAGCCGGCGGAATGCGGGCCTCGACCTGAGAGGGAGAAAGATGAGATGGGCAAGGTGGTCATTGAATTTTCCGATACGGAAAAAATGAGGATTGAGGCGATTCTTATGGATGCGGATGCCGATGAAGCCCTGCGTTTCTTCAAAGAAGTCATAAAACCCAAGCTGAGAGCCAAGGGTTCGAGCGCCCTTGATTCGAGCAAGTCCACGGGCGTCATGCCTTGACTACCCGAAAATCCCGCTGAATCCATCCCGGGTTTTGGACATGGCGAGTCTCAGGCAATGCGGTGAAAGGAGAAACATGACCGGAATCGACTGGTACGGATTCATAGTGGCAGCCGTCGCCGTGGTGCTCGCGCCAGGGCCGGGATCACTCTTTGTGGCAAGGAGCGCCGTTCTCTCCGGCGTTGGGGGCGGGACTCGTGCGATGCTTGGAATCATGCTGGGTGATACCTGCCTCATCCTGCTCTCATGTTTCGGGGTATCGGCGATCTTCGCGGCCCATCCGGCTCTGTTCCATGTTATCCGGCTTCTCGGCGCGTGCTATCTCATCTATCTGGGCATCCTGGCCCTGATCAGGCCGCCCCTCCAAGGGCCTGAAAAGCCGGTGCGCTCTTCGCTGCCCTTTCGCAAGGCATTCACCATTACACTGCTCAATCCCAAGGCCGTCCTGTTCTTTACCGCCTTTTTTCCCTTGTTCATCCGGAACCCTGCGGGCGCTTTGTTTTCTCAGTATGCCTGGCTGACCCTGGTTTTTATGGTGCTGAGCGCAACATACCTCAGCATTCTGACCAATGTGACGGTAAGGGTGGGCACGCAGGTAAAAGGCAACAGGCTGATGCAATCCATTGCCCGAAAGGCCTGCGGCTGTCTCTTTATTGCATTCGGTGTAAAAGTAGCAGTGACGGCACGGTAGATCAACAGGTTCGATTGCATGAAGATAACCGACGAGATATACCAGGTGGGCGGCACGGGGCTCACCTCCGGTGAGGATGCCGCCATTTACCTCATCCATTTTGACGGCCATGCCGCTCTTGTGGATGCCGGGTGCGGAGATTCGGAGGACAAACTGCTCCGGAATATCCAGGCATGCGGTGTTGCGCTTGAAAAGATCGAGTACCTCCTGATCACACACTGCCATTTTGATCATACGGGCGGGGTAAACAGCCTGAAGCAGAGGCTCGGGTGCACGGTGGTCGCTCATGAGCTGGATGCCCCGTTTCTTGAACAGGGCGACAATGAGGTCACGGGCGCAACCTGGTACGGCTCATCCATCACCCCATTTACCGTTGACCGGAAACTGACCGGCCCGCAAGAGGAAATACTGTTGGGAAAAAGGGTGATCAAGGCCATACACACGCCCGGGCATTCCCCGGGATCGATGGTCTATCAGACAGAGTCGGAAGGCTTGCGGGTGCTTTTTGCCCAGGACGTCCATGGACCTCTCCATCCCATGCTCCTCTCAAACAGGGACAGGTACCTCCGCTCCCTGGAACACCTCATTTCACTCGAAGCCGACATCCTGTGCGAGGGTCATTACGGTGTCTACAGGGGAAAGGATCGCGTAAAGGAGTTCATCGCGTCTTTCCTCCCCGGGCGTTAACCCGTATCAAAAGCCTGCTCACCATCACCACCTTTTCGGTGCATCTGTTGCACTGCCGGCTCTGTTCCACCTGCAAGGAAAAACCCTCAATCCAGGATAACCACAGATCTGTCAGACTTACAAAAGGTTTTTCGGCGGGCCGATATCCTGTCCCTATAGGAGATATCCAAAGGTCCATGGGGCCAGGGGACAGGAAATTGACCGTGTCTGCATCGATTCAAATGACTCAGCCTCCCTTTGAAAACCTGACGTGACTTCGGCAAATGGATTTGGCGGCCTCCGGCTCGCACAAGAACATACACAAATCGATATTCCAATGGATATTTCTAAGAACTCCCCTATTGAGCGAGAGGCCGTGTTGAATGCCTCGCTTTTAAGGTTAGCCAGACAATTACTTGACGATTCTATCCATAATAAGTAAGAAAATTGCGGGTTACGGCAACCGGAATCAAGTTTAGATTTGGCTGGCATCAAGAATATACTTGACAATATAATTTGTTGCACGTAAAAGAATTGCGTGTTATGCGAATAATTGTCAAAAGTGATCGATAATGAAGCTGAGGACTTTTTTCCGAACCCATCCTGTATTTACCGTCGGAGACTTTGCCGGCTTTCTGTCTTCCGATGGAACGCATAACGTAAGAACCCAGGAATCTCTCCTTGCCTACCATGTGAAGGCGGGTAATATTGTCCGAGTCCGCCGTGGGCTCTATGCATCTGTTCCCCCGGGGGCATCGCCGGAAAACTTCCCCATAGACCCGTTTCTTATAGCCGCCCGAATATCGAAAGACGCTGTTCTGGCCTATCACACGGCTTTGGAGGCTCATGGAAAGGCCTATTCGGTGTACGAACACTTCACTTGTCTCGTTAGGAAGCCTATGTCCCTCATCACCTTTCGCTCTCATTCTTTCAAAGGGGTGAGATTTCCGCTGGCCCTCGTGCGAAAAAAGGCGGAATCTTATGACGTGGTGAAAGCAGATCGTTCGGGAATGGCAATATGCATCACCGGACTTGAGCGGACCTTTGTAGATGTTCTGAACCGTCCCGACTTGTCAGGAAGCTGGGAAGAAATATGGCGGTCTCTGGAGACCGTTGAGTATTTTGATCTCGATAGGGTCGCGGAATATGCATTGCTTTTGGAAAACGCCACTACCGCCGCGAAGGTGGGTTTTTTCCTGGAACAGCATCGGGAATCCCTGATGGTTGAAGACGCGCATTTAAAGACATTCCTTGATCTTCGACCGCGCCGGCCCCATTACATGGAGCGAAGCCGGCGGAAATCCGGCCGCTTCGTCTCCGCCTGGAACCTCGTTGTTCCTGAAGAAATCATCCGGCGGTCATGGGAGGAATCGTGGTGAGAATTTCCTCTGAAACGCTGATCGCTCAGGCGGAGGCTACCGGTTTCCGAACGGATATTCTGGAAAAAGTCGGTTATCTGATCCATCTGCTTGAAGCCTTGCGCAGTCATCCTTTCCTGAAAGGGAGGCTGGCTCTAAAAGGTGGTACGGCCCTGAACCTTTTTATCCTTGATGTCCCCCGCCTTTCAATCGACATCGATATGAATTATGTGGGCGCATCTGATCGAGGGGTCATGCTTTCGGAACGCCCCAAGGTCGAGGCGGCGCTGCAAGCGGTATTCTCCCGTGAAGGTTTTACCCTCAGACGCATGCCAGCCGAGCATGCCGGAGGGAAATGGCAGCTTCGATATCAGGGTGCGAGCGGGCAGGGAGGCATCCTTGAAGTGGATGTCAACTTTATGTTCCGTGTCCCCTTGTGGCCGCTGAAGGTAATGGCCTCACGGCCGGTCGGCGTCTGGCAGGCAGCGGATATTCAGGTGCTGGATATCCATGAACTTGCGGCGGGGAAACTCGCGGCACTTCTTTCGCGAAAACAGCCAAGGGACCTTTTCGATTGCAGTCATCTTTTTCGCACCGGCGCTCTTGAGCCGGAACGGCTGCGTCTGGCGTTTGTCCTCTATGGCGCCATGAATCGACGGGATTGGCGGACCGTTGCCATAGAGGAAGTGAGACTGGAAATCAAGGACTTAGAGCAAAAGCTTCTTCCGATGTTGCGATCAAAAGGTATGGGCGCAGGAAACGCTGCTTCTTTTTCAGGAGGTCTCATCAAGGATTGTCATCATGGCCTGGCGGCCTTGCTCCCTTTCACGGAGACGGAGATGGAATTTCTGGATCACCTGCTGGCCAGGGGAGAAATCAACCCCGAATTATTGACCGCCGATGAGGATCTGCAGGATCGCATCAGAAGGCATCCCCTGCTCGAATGGAAGGCGCTAAATGTGCGGGAGTTTAGAAAAAAACCATAGGCTTTAAAAATATCTGTGAGTGAAAATGAATAATTCTGTGAAAACGAGACCGCAGCGACGCCTCACCCAGGCCGAACTCGACGCTTTTCTTGCCAAGGCCATGCTGATGAAGGCCGATGAAGTGGTCTTCCCCGGCTGGACCGATCAGGATCATGTGGCTGTGGAGCTATTTCGCGAGTTCACCAAGCTTCTGGCCAAGCAATACCCCGGCGCGGGTCTGCATGGGCGCGACAAGGACTTTGTTGATCGGTGCATCAAACTGCTGCAGCGGGCGAACTATCGGGGCAAATCCAATGGGTGAAGCGCTGTTCCAGTATAAAATCCGCATCAGCCCGAAGGCAAAAAATCCGCGACTGAGAGTTACGCTCCGGCACGGTCTGGAAGTCGTCGTACCAAAGGGGTACGACAACGCTAAGGTGCCTGCCATCCTCTACAGGAAACGGCACTGGATAAAGGCAGCCCTCGAACGGGCGGAATCGAATCGGAAGTTCTTCATCCCCGAGCCTGAATGGCAGTTGCCGCAGCACGTCACCTTGCGGGCCATTGGTCGGACATGGCACATTGAGAGCAGAGCAAGTCAGTTTGCTGCCGTGGCCGTGCGAGAGGTTGCTCCGGGTCGTCTGCTTGTATTTGGAAAAGTTGAAGATGAACAGGCATGCATGGCCGCGCTGCAACGCTGGCTTCATCGCCGCGCTGCCGAGTATCTTGTTCCCATACTAGAAAGGATGAGCAAAAAGACGGGGCTTCGTTTCACCCGTGTGTTCATCAAACGCCAGAGAACCCGATGGGCGAGTTGTTCAAGGAACCAGACCGTCTCCCTTAATGTAAAGCTGTTGTTTCTAGAGCCTGATCTGGTCGAATACATCATGATTCATGAGCTTTGTCATATCGAGGTGATGAATCACTCGCAGAAATTCTGGTCGATGGTTCAATACCATTTGACGGATTATAAGGAGCGTGACCGCCGGTTGAGAGACGCCTGGAAGAACCTGCCGCGCTGGGTGCATTAGGTTTTTTAGGATCGGTATGGACAGTTTTATATGGGCATAAGGGACGCTGTTAATGTATGATTCCTGAGAAATAAGTGCCCGTTTTCAAGCACCCTAAGTTTTCGTCCAAATATGGGCTCAGCAAGGTCCGTAATAAAGCAGGATGCTGTTAAGTTTTTCGGTTTCTATGAATTGAACCCCTGAAATGCCGATTCACCCTCCTATGTCCACTTGAGATATTTTCTGGATCACAACCGCACCCAATCCTGTGATAAGAATAATATCAGGGATGACAACGGACGGAGGACATGTGCATGTCGTGGAAAGCTGTACGTAACTGGTGACCAAAAAAATGCTTTGGATCTCATATGGGGAAAATATCAAAGAGGTACTCTTGGATTTAGCGCGGTCCCTGGGGCCACGTCATCTTGCCCCGGGGCATATCCGTAAAGGGGGGCTGAGTGGGACCCAGAAAAAGAAAGGCATCCAACCCTTGGGGGCGTAAATGACGGCGACAGAAATCGTTGATTGTCTCGTCGTGGTGCAAGGGCTTCTTGCCGCCCCAAGGTGGGACTGGATAGATGTCGTAAAAAATGATGCTCTCCAGATCGCATCGGTCCGCACCAAAGGCCTGGAGGCAGAAATGCGGCCTGAGGGCGGTGACTCGGGAGGAGTTTGCGTGCCAGTCCTTGCGCGGGTAGAAGTGTACCCAGTGATTTTGCCAAAGCCTAGCCACTACCCTGGGATTGGACGTTCGCATGGCCACGAAAAAATCATCCGTTCCGAAAGCCTGGGAAGCCAGATCCAAAGTTAATCCCATGCTGAGCGACATCAGGGTCCCGCCACTTCGGCCATGCTCCGTGGCTAAGCCGAGCGAGAGATACAGGACCGGCTCTCCTTCGGCGCGAAAAAGATCGGCTGCGAAGATGCCGATCAGTTCTCCTGCCATAAACACCCTCATATAGATGTCCGATACCAGAAACTCCGGCACATGCTCAGCGTCGTAATCAGGATGGTCAATAAAGGTCTCATGGAGCATCTTTATCAGCTCCGGCCTCAGGTCTTGCTGCCTGGCAGCGCTGAGGGAAAAATTCACCTCAAAGCGATAGGGCGGATGTGCCCATATCGCCAGCAAATTTTCAGCCTCGCAGCCTTGCTGATTCATCCTCTCCATTCCTTTTGCTGGAGAGCATTCAGCCGTCAAGAACCTCGAAACCTGATGCTTCATGGAGGTTGTTTCCTTATAGCCTCTAAGCTCTCAATTCCATACTTATTAATTCTCGCAATAAATGAACGTGCAGGCAAGCCCTACGTTAGAAGAACCCTTGTTTCCGCTCCCTAAATGCATAGAGGAACTCCTGTTATACCAAATTCCACTACCTCCAGATTATACACTTCGATAAGTAGCTTGAAATTTAAGGTTTATTATGGTGGAATTTCAAGTATAGAAAACAATGCGCATTATCAATGGCAGACTTCATATTGGAAGTGTGAGGGCTTTATAATGGCAGAAAACATGCACAATCCTATGAATGAACCACGTTACTGTGGAATCCCGACGTTTATGAGAACCCCTCAATCAACTGATTTGAACGGTTTGGACATTGCCCTTGTTGGAGTGCCCTATGATGGAGCAGTGGAAGCTAGATCGGGTGCGCGTCAAGGTCCCAGGCAGATACGTGACATGTCAAGCATGATGCGGGCTATCCATCATGTCACGCGAGTAAATCCATATACATTGTGCAGGATAGCTGATGTCGGCGATGTTCATTTTAATCAAATATTTGATGTTGCAGCCAGCCATATCGATATCACGCGTTTCTATAAGAGACTTCATGATCTTGGAATTGTCCCCTTGAGCGCTGGTGGTGATCACTCCATTACTTTGCCCATTTTGAGGGCCATTGCGGCAGATCATCCTGTTGGTATGGTGCAAATTGATGCGCATACGGACTGCTGTGATGAAGAGATGAATTCTAAATACAGCCATGGGACTCCTTTTCGAAGAGCGGTCGAGGAAGGGATACTGGATCCTGAACGAACTATTCAAATTGGGATTAGAGGTGCGGCGAACTCTGATGAATGCTGGGCGTTTGGCCCCAAACATGGCATCCGCATAGTATATATAGAGGAGTTCACTAAGCTTGGAGTTGAAAGAGTAATAAGGGAGGCGAGGCGTGTGGTTGGGGATGGCCCTACCTATGTTTCGTTTGATATTGATGGCATTGATCCCTCCTTCGCGCCTGGTACAGGGACGCCGGAGATTGGAGGTATCACTACGATCGAGGCACAGGGATTAATACGCGGGCTGAGGGGGTTGAATCTTGTTGGTGCAGATGTGGTTGAAGTGTCGCCGCCATTCGATGCATCCGGAAACACCGCTCTGATCGCGGCAACAATAATGTATGAAATTCTCTGTATTCTTGCCGAGAACATATATTCAGAGGTTAAGAGAAAGAAAGATTAGGTTCCCTTTTGGTATTATCCAACCGCTCGATATGGTTTCTGAAAAAACTTATCAATACCAACGCTATCCGAATTAATTTAATGGGCTCTTTTTGGTCCGAGGAGAAACAAATGAGTGGACCAGAGAAATTATCGTAAACGATATGGTACTGCCGATATCTGATGAATTCAATGTGCAAGTGGAAAGGGAATTGCCTAGTCTCATTGACACGTTATTGCCGACCCTGATATGTCTCTGCGTCACGCCAAGGAACACACGCCGCACTGTACCCAATATATGCCATCATGCCACAGAGCGACGAAACAGCCACCAGGACGCATTCCGGGACAAAGATGATCTGCTTTATTACCTGAAAGGGTGTGTAGATTCCAAAGCAGCCAACTTGGTCTGGTTGAGGACGAGAGCTGTTTCGCAAAAAGAGCGGTAGGGAATATTTTCTTGTAGAGGGGGCGAAAGGCGGTGTAGAAATATGGTCGTGAAAAAGGAGGAGACGATGACGGAACCGAAACAGGTATACAGGGAACTCCTGGAAGTGATGAAAGAGCGAAGGGGCGGCTACGCGGGCATGGATATCCCCGAATTCTATTCCATGGTGGAAGAGCTGTTCACTCCTGAAGAGGCCGAAGTCAACAATGCCATGCCAAGGGGGCCTTTTACAGCCAAAAACCTGGCGACGAAGATGGGCAGGGATGAGGCGGAGGTCAGGAAGACCCTCGAGGGCATGGCGAACAAAGGCCTTTGCGTGGCCGTAAACGTGAACGACACCTCGTTCTACCAAGCGGCGAGATTCATGCCCGGGATACTGGAATTTCAGTTCATGCCGGGAAGAACCACCGAGAGAGACAAGCGGATTGCCGGGCTCATACACGCCTATAAAAGCGCCTATGACCGGAACACCGACACAGGAAAGATGACCTTTCCCCCAACGAGGGTCATCATCGTGGATCGTACGGTCCGGGCGGGAAATCAAGTCCACACCTATGACCAGGTGCAAACCTTTATTGACAAGTACGACCCTATCGCCATCACTGCCTGCTACTGCCGCCACGCGGCGGCCTTGCGCGGTGAGGACATCCACGGGATGCCCAAAGACGTGTGCATGCAGTTCGGCCTCGGGGCCCAATTCGCCATTGAGCGGCTGGAAGGCCGCAAGGTCACGAAGGAGGAGGCGAGAGAGGTACTGGACCGCTCCGAGGAGGCCGGCCTTATCCACATGAGTCAAAATACGTCGGAAGATGTCGGGTTCATCTGCAACTGCGACCGCTGGCATTGCGTTGCGGTCAAGGCCGCCCTCGCCAAGCCCAAACCCGGAGTGTTCTTCAACTCCGGTTTCGAACCCCGATTTGACGGAGACCGCTGTGCGGCCTGCGAAACGTGTGTTGAGCGGTGTCCTGCCGGCGCACTCACCATGGGTGACATGGAAGTACCGGAGGTCGATCTTGACCGGTGCTTCGGATGCGCCATCTGCGCCACGGGCTGTCCATCGGAAGCCGTCATGATGGTGAATAAACCCGGCTTTCCCGAGCCGCCCAAAAACACAAAGGAATTGGTCGAGGCCTTGAAGGCCAGCCGCGCGTGAGGCTCTCATAGGACCGGCGAACGGTTGAGTCCCGAGCTCGGTCCCGGGTTCCTCCAGCACGGTCGGGTGGCGGGCCGACTGGGACTTTTGTTAACAGTGACGTGCTCTAACGGATAAGGAGAAAAGGTGACAGGTCACAGATATGAACCAGGGGAAGCCTACCGTTATGAGTTACTCATCAAACACCTGTTTGACAGTACGGTGCAGCTTGATCTTGACCAGGAGATCGTCTACCGGGACAGGGTTCGCCTGACGTATCGCGAAATGCGGGAACGGGTCCACAGGCTGGCGAACGCCCTGAGGGAACTCGGCGTGAAAAAGGGCGACACCGTCTGCGTGATCGATTATGACAGTCATCGCTACCTGGAGTGTTATTTTGCGGTGCCGATGATGGGAGCGGTTCTCCACACGCAGAACTGGCGGCTTTCACCGGAGCAGATCGTCTACACAACCAACCATGCCGAAGACAAGGTGATTTTGATCCATTCGGAGTTTCTCCCGCTCCTTGAATCCGTCATGAACAAACTGGAAACAGTGAAGAGAATCGTTCTTCTGACAGATGACGGAATTCAGCCGCAGACGACCTTGAAGATCGATCATGAGTACGAGAAGATGCTGCAGGAGGCCCCGGATCACTATGACTTTCCCGATGATCTTGACGAAAACACCAAGGCTACAACGTTTTATACCACCGGGACGACCGGTCTCCCGAAAGGGGTGTATTTCTCCCACAGACAGCTGGTTCTCCACACGCTGGTGAGTACCCTGCAGGGTGTGTACGAATCGGTCGGAAGGTTCCGTTCCACGGATGTCTACATGCCGCTCACACCCATGTTTCACGTTCATGCGTGGGGAGTGCCCTACAATGCCACGATCATGGGAGTCAAGCAGGTCTATCCCGGAAAGTACGAATCCGAGAGGCTTCTGAGATTGATTGAGGCGGAAAAGGTCACCTTTTCCCATTGTGTTCCGACGATTCTTCACATGGTCATCAGCAACCCGGAAGCAGAGCACTTCGATCTGTCCAATTGGAAGCTCGTGATAGGCGGAGCCCGCCTCACCGAAGGCCTGGCAAGGGCGGCCATGGATCGGGGCATCGAGATATACGCCGGGTATGGCATGTCCGAGACCTGTCCCTACATTTCGACCGGTGTTCTCAAACCCTATATGTTTGGCTGGGGTGAAGAAGACCGGCTCGGCAAGCTGATCACAACGGGACTGCCCGGACCGCTGGTGAACGCAAAAGTAGTCGATCCGACAGGAAGGGATCTGCCTCACGACGGCACATCTACCGGAGAGCTGGTCTTGCGTGCTCCCTGGCTCACGCAGGGCTATTTCAAGGACCATGAGAGGACAAAAGAGCTGTGGATCGACGGATGGCTCCACACCGGAGACGTTGCTTACATCGACCCGGAGGAGTACATACAGATTACGGATCGCATCAAAGACGTGATCAAGACGGGAGGGGAGTGGATCTCCTCGCTTGAACTGGAAAATATCGCGAGTTTGCACGATGCGGTTTCGGAAGCGGCCGCGATTGGCGTTCCGGACCCGAAATGGGGCGAAAGGCCTGTGATGTTCGTGGTGCTCAAGGCGGAATTCAAGAACAAAATCACGGGTGAAGACATCCGGGATTTCCTTGCGGAATTCGCCGCATCAGGCAGGATTCCCAAATATGGAGTGCCGGACCGGGTTGAGATTCTGGAGCAGCTGCCGAAGACCAGCGTCGGAAAGATCAACAAGCTCGAACTCCGCAAGGTTGTCAGGGGTGGGAGCACATCCTATGATCGCGCTGTCGAGAAAGAGACGAGAACCTGATTGGATTCTTCCAAGGAGTTCTTTCATTCCGGATCGGAAACTCGCTCGTGCCCGAATTCAATTGTGGATGGGCACGAGACGGAATCAAGCCGATTTGCGTGAGAGGAAAAGATCATACTGTCCGGTTCGCCATGAAGATTAAGGGCAGGCTGGGAGAACCGCGATGGGAGGTAAGCACCCGTATCATTTTTATGAGAGGATCTTCAAAAAGATCACCTTGGCGTCCCCAGGGCCGTAGAAGTCTTCCAGTGCAGCCTCGATTTTGTAGCCGCACGCCCTGTAAAAGGCCATGGTAGGGCGGTACAGATCCCGCGAGGAGGTCTCCACATAGATGCGCTTTCCCCCCATGTTCCGGATGATCTCCTCAGAACGATTCAGGAGGTCCCTGCCGATGCCCGATCCTCTCCGGGCATGGTGAACCGCAATCCAATAAAGATCATAACTGTCCAGGGTGCAGGGAACGGGTCCAAAACAGGTATATCCGATGGCTTTCCTGTCCTCTTCGGCAAAGAGGAAATAATAGCCGCTTTCGATTCCTTTCGAGAGTCTTTCACGCACGAGATCGCACGCCACCTCGATCTCGGCAGGATAAAAGAATCCGGAGGATTCGGCGATCTCTCGCACGGCCGCGGTATCCGTCGAAAGCGGCTCTTCCCTGAAGCGCAGCGGGCAAGGGGGGCCGGCATTCGTTTCTCGCTTTTGTCCCGGGATGGAGGCGGCGTTCAGTGTGGGCATGTGATTCACGATTGGCTGTGAGCTCCCTCCCAAAGACCGAGAAAGAAATGCCGTGCGTTGTTCCCGAGGGATCGGATCCTGTACCCGCCCTCCTGGACCACAACGGTGGGAAGCCGAAGGGCTCCGATCATTCTTCCGTTGTCCCGGAAATCCGCGGGCCTGAGATCCCAGGAGCCCGTAGGATCTCCTTTGGCGGTATCCAGCCCCAGGGCCAGCACAAGAAACCGGGGGCGGAATCCCTCCACCCGTCTCAGGGCCTTTGCCAGCACCTTCCTGTATTGTTCCCCGTTTATGCGTTCAGCCAAAGGAATGTTGATATTGAATTCTTCCCCCGGTCCTTTTCCCTGTTCATCCTCAAAACCGCTGAAATAGGGGTACGCGAACCGCGGGTGCCCGTGGATTGAAACGGTCAGGACATCGGAGCGCTCGTAAAAGATGTTCTGGGTGCCGTTTCCGTGGTGGTAATCAATGTCCAATATGGCCACATTACCGTAGATGCTGAGGTAGTGTGCCGCGACAGCTGCCGAATTGAGATAGCAGAATCCCCCGAAGGCATGCTTTTCCGCGTGATGCCCGGGGGGACGCACGAGCGCATAACCCAGGCGGTAGCCCTCCAGGATCTTTCCTGCCGCCGTGAGCGCACAGTCCACCGCCCTTTTCGCCGCCAGGAAGGCATTCTGGTTGAGGGGGGTAAACGTATCGATACAGTAGTAACCCGCCCGGATCGGGAGTTCCTTCGGAGGACGGGCATTGTTCCGGATCGGGAAGACATACGGGTAGACGGAGGTTCCCGATTTCATGATGCTGCACACCTTCTTGAAGTAGTCCACGAATCGACTGTCGTGGACGGCCTTGATGTGGCGCTCGGAGAAGTGACGAACGGTGACCCTTTCGAAGACTCCCGTGGGTTCTATCTCCCGGAGGATTGCTTCGATCCTCACCGGGGACTCCAAATAGCCTCTCTCATGGACGTGGTGGATTTGGTGCCGGTCGTTTACGGTCAAAATAATGCTCTCGGCGGACTTGACGGGTCCGGCCGCGAGGCGGAGGGGCGGTTCCTTTTTGACATACTTCGGTTTCCTGAGACGCACCGGATCGTCCGTGATGGAGCCGACCACCATATCGATATACTCGCGGGGGCAGAAATCCCCGTACTTCCTCTGCAGAATGGCCCGGACGATCCTCTTTGTCCGGGTCCGGTCAGGGAGGACCTCCTTTCCCAGGTTGTCGAAGACCAGGTAAGGAGGGCAGTCGTCTCCCGGATTGACCGGGGCCTCGTAGGCCGTGTTGATGACGGGTCTTGCGCCGTAGCGTTCATAGAAGCGAAGGCGTGAAACATTTTGCCTGAGCAAAACCGGGTCCGGACACAGCCGGGGGTCGTCCGGCAGGCATTCAAAGAAGAGGCCGATGCTCTTGAGGGACAGGGCCTCCTCTCTGACTCTCTGGTAGAGGGCGCCGCCGAAGCCGCCGCCCGTGAGGCGACGGGCCGCCGCAATGAAATCGAGAAAACTGAAGTTAAGATCCGGTGCGTGGTGGAGGACGGCGAAGCCCTTCACCCCTGCACGGGCGCCTTCGGCCACAAAAAGCACGGAGCGGAAACGGAATCTCAGGGGGTTGCGCAGCTGCTCCGGCAGTTTTGCAATTGCATCTTCGGACAGGAGAGGAAACTGCTGCCTGAGGATTTCCTGGATCTGCTCGATGATGGAGCGGTCCAGCGGGATCAGATCGTCGTAGATGCGTCGGATGCGAAACACGGCAGACGATGTCCTTTCATCCCATGGGCCCGCCGCAAAGGTATCGGATTCCGCCGTTCCGCGGCGCCGCGGTTCATGGCCTGGAGGATTGTCGCGATCATTTGAGAGAAGGTAATCCCTGCTCTGTCCGCTGCGGCCGCAAAGCCGGCATCCGGGGAGAGGCAGGGATTGGTATTGATCTCCAGTATCCAGGGACGGCCTTCCCGGTCCACCCGGAAATCGACTCTCGCGTATCCTCGAAGACCGAAAAGATCCCAGCACTCCCTGGACAGCTTTTTGAGCCTCTCCAGCAGCGGGGCATCGGCGGGCAAAAATGTGAACCTCCGGGGCGTATGGCGGTATTCGAAGGAGTCTTCGTCCCACTTGGCCCGGTAACAAACCATGTGTCTCTTTCCTCGCGGGTAGTCGTCGAAACGAATTTCCGCAGGAGGAAGCACCTCGGGACCGTTATGTGCGGCGAGGAGGGAGAGGTTGAACTCCCGGCCCTGGATATAGGTCTCGGCAAAACATTCGCCGCCGAGAGTCCGGAGACGACGTTGCATCTCCTGCAGGAGTCGGGTTCCCCGCTTCACTGCAACGACGGAATCGTCCCCGATGCCGATGGAGGCGTGCTCCCAGACGGATTTGATGATGAAGGTCCCTTTTACGCGGGCCTCGGGAGACTGCAGGTCGTCCATGGAGAAGAAGTGCGGGGTCAGGATCCCGGCTCCCTGAAGCTTTCGTTTGGCGAGCAGTTTGTTGGACGTGGTATAGAGGGCATCGGTCCCGCAGCCCGTATAAGGGATCCCCAGTGCATCCAGGAGGCAGGGAGCCAGATGGATAAGACGGCCCTGGCCTTCAATGGATTCCATGAGGTTGAATGTAAAGAGGGGCGGATCGGACCTGAGGGAATGAAGAAACGCCCCGAAATCCATGGAAACGGGCAGATCATAGGGAGCATAACCCAGTTCCCTGAGTGCACCGGCCACGGCCTGGGCCTGGAACAGGACATCCCGCTGATCCGGACTGCTCTCTGGTCCGTCAAGCCGATCGTAAAGTATAGCGACTCGATTGTTCATAGAAATCCGTTGGCTGCCGACGGCGATCGGAGTGGAAATCCGTCATCCCGGTCCCCTGCCTGGCAAGGGCCGAATCCATTATTTTATAAATGAGTTCGCGATAGGACATTCCGGCCATGCGGCATAGGATAGGAAGGTCGGAGTGCCCCGGATGGAGCCCTGCCAAGGGATTGATCTCGATGAAATGAGGTATCCCTGCCGCATTGCTCCTGAGATCCACCCGGGCCGCGTCGCGGCAGCCCAGCCCCCTATAGGCTTTAATGGCTGCCTCCCCGGCCTTCAGGGCTTCGGCGTCGTCGACGAGACGGTACTCCACCAGCTCTTTGAATTTTTCCTTGTTCCAGAAGGAATACGCATCGGGTTCGGCCTTTTTCCTGAGAATCACCTCGATGACCCCCACGACTGCAGCCTCTTTTGCGGTGCCCACGATCCCCACCGTGAACTCCCGCCCGGGAAGGAATGTCTCCACAAGCACCGGCTGGTCGTGGATCTTGAGGAGCCTTTCGCAGACCGAAGCCAGCACCCTTGAGTTTGGGATTTTAGAGGCGGCGTCGATTCCCTTTCCGGTTCCTTCGGCAATGGGTTTGGCGAAGAGGGGGTAAGGAAGTTCAACGGATCCCAAGTCGTCCATATGCTCCACCACGCGGAAATCCGGCGTAGCCAGCCCCATGTCCCGGATCACCCGTTTGGTCATCCCTTTGTGAAGCGTCAGGGCCAGGACCATGGGATCGGAAAAGGTGTAGGGGATTCCGTGGGCTTCCAGGAGCCCGGGCACCTGTGCCTCTCTCGCGAATCCCTTGATGCCTTCGGCGATGTTGAAAACCATGTCCCAGGAATCACCGGCGGCGATGCGGCGGGTGAGTTTTTGCATGTTGCCGATGGGGTCCGTGTCATAGCCCAGGGCCTCGAGGTTCTCCCGGATGGCATCAATGGTTTCCTTCAGGTCGAACTCGGCGGCTTCTTCGGGGCTGAAACCTTCGGCAAGATAGTCATCTCGCAAGTCATAGGTCATGCCGATCATCATGGCGCTTCCTCCTAAGAACCCGCCGGGACACCGCATCGGGGTTCGGGCGCCTCGGTCCTTTCACCGGGATCCGGATACCTGAAGAGGCGGTTTTCGTAGTTTCTGAGGAGCAGATCGTTTCCTTCCCTGCCGGCCTGGTATTCTTCGGGCAGCAGCGGAATTTTTCCGCCTCCCCCGGGGGCGTCAATCACATAGGTGGGAACGGCATACCCCGTTGTGTGCCCCCTGAGCCCGCGAATGATGTCAAGCCCCGTCTCTACGGAGGTCCTGAAGTGGGCCGAACCCAGGATAGGATCGCACTGATAGAGGTAGTAGGGCCTTACCCTGATACGAAGGAGGCCATGGACGAGCTGCTGCATGGTATCTACCCGGTCGTTGATACCCTTGAGGAGCACGGTCTGGCTGCCCAGGGGAATTCCGGAGTCCGCAAGACGTTCGCAGGCCTGGGCCGTCTCCGGGGTCAACTCCTCCGGATGGGTGAAGTGAATGCTCATCCAGAGGGGATGATAATGCTTGAGAGAGCGGCAAAGGGAGGACGTGACCCGCTGGGGCAGCACCACGGGCGCTTTGGTTCCGATACGGAGGATTTCCACGTGCGGAATCCGTCTCAATCGTGAAAGGAGCCATGCCAGAGCCTCGTCGGGCAAGGTCAGGGGATCGCCTCCGGAAAGGAGCACGTCCCTGATGGCCGGATGCCCCTCAATGTACTCTATGGCCGTTTTCCACTGGGCGCGATCAAAGGCCTTCTCGCCCCTGTGTCCCACCATGCGGGACCGTGTGCAGTAACGGCAATAGGTGGAACAGAAATCGGTCACCAGAAAGAGAACACGATCCGGGTAACGATGGACTAGACCGGGCACGGGAGTATTCCTGTCCTCTCCCAGAGGGTCTTCGGCTTCTCCCTGGGACGTCAGGCCCTCTGCGGTGACGGGAATGACTGCTCGCCGCAGCGGCTGGAGCGGATCTTCGCGGTCGAGAAGGCTGGCATAGTAAGGTGTCAGCGCAACCGGAAACTGTGATACGTTCCGGCTCAAGGCCGGCCGCTCTTCCTCGCTCAGTTGAAGAAATCGCTCGAAGTCGCCTGCGCGCGTGATCCTGTTTCGAAGTTGCCAGCGCCAGTCGTTCCAATCGTTCCGCGTGGCCTCGGGAAAGAACTTCTTCCTGAAGGCCGAGGAGCGGGTGCTGGAACGAAACCGGGGGAGGTTGGGGACCGCATGAAGTCCTATGATCTTTTGTTTTGCCTGGAAGGATGTCTCATTGCTTGGCTTTGGCAGGGTTCCTGTATTCCGAGTTCCCAGTTCGTGATAGGGACTCGGAGGTTTACAGTCCTCTTCATTCGGTGTTCCCTTATCCATCGTGCCGTTTACCTCCTCTTGCTTAGATGTGGATGTGATGTGAAAGGTCGTATTGCCCTCTATGTGCGAGCATCAGCACAATACATGCCAAGAATATAACAAATTGAAATAACAGCATCTTTTTGCTTGACCGTTCAAAATTTGGGATCAGCCGGTTCCGATCCTGCTCCCCGGGGCGGCGAACGGACCGGCATCCGGGAGGAAAAGTATAAGTAACTGTGCTATATCAGGCATAAAAAGTCTTTCGGAAGTGTGGATTCCTATTCTTCACATATCGGAACTTTCAGTTCCTGTTTTGGTCCTCTTTTTTCGAGCGGAACCGCCTGGACGGCTTACGGTCCGGAATTTGTGGGGCGAGGAAGATGTTTACTTGGACGAACTCGTACGCTATAGTCAATCCTCGCCGAATCCCTTTCAGGGTCTCAAGAGAGCCCCCTTTTCAAGGGTGCCGTTTTCGAGGAGAAATATCATGGCAGACCGCATGCAAGCACTCACGCAGGATGAGCTGCACCTGATCCACGATGCCTCTATGGAAGTCCTGGTGGAAACCGGGGTCAAATTTCACAGCGCGGATGCCGTTGAGATCTTCCGGCAGAATGGATTCAGAACAGAAGGGCTGCGGGTGTTGATCACGGAAAAAGACGTGGAAAAAGCGCTCGAAACCGCGCCGTCGCGGTTTCCGCTCACTGCAAGAAATCCGGCATACAGCGTCTCCATAGGGGAGGATGATTTCGTGTTTCTGCCCACCAGCGGGCCCCCGAACGTGGTGACCTCCAAGGGTGAACGGCGTGCCGCAACACTCGAAGATTACTACACCTGCTGCCGGTTGGTTCAGACGTCGGATCAACTGCAAATGACCGGATTTCCGATGGTCCAGCCCGGAGATATTCCACCGCAAGCCGCGCACCTGGACATGATGCTGGCCAATATGGCGCTCTGCGATAAGCCTTTTCTCGGTGGGGCGTCGTCCAGGATGGCCGCCGTGGACAGTCTGGAAATGGCTGCGATTGCTTGGGGAGGCAAGACGAACTTGAGACGGCAGCCGGTCATGGGGGTGATCATCAACGCCCTGTCTCCTCTTCAGTACACGGCGGATGAAGCGGATTCCATCATCGAAATGGCTGGTTTGGGACAGGCGATGGTGATCACGGACATGGTGATGGCCGGGAGCAGCGGTCCCATCTCTCTGCCCGGCGTGCTGGCCCTGGCCAACGCCGAAATCCTGGGGGGCGTGGTGCTTTCGCAACTGGCAGGTCCCGGGTCTCCCGTCGTATACGGATCCGTGTCGGCGCCCGCAGACATGCGGACGGTCATATCGGCGGTCGGTGCGCCGGAAGCGGTCGTGCTGGCATCGGCGATCATCCAACTCGCACGGTATTACCGCCTCCCCTGCCGGACCGGGGGGATGTTGACCAATGCACACTGTGCCGACGGCCAGGCCGCTGCGGAGGGAACGCTCATGATGAGTACGGCGGTGCGCAATGGGTCGAACTTCATCCTCCATGCCTGCGGACAATTGGGCGCCTATCTATCAATCAGCTTTGAGAAATGGCTTCTTGACGAGGAAGTGTGCCGCATGCTCCGGAGGGTGGTTGCCACCGCGGATATCAGCGTCGAATCCATCGATGTGGATACCATCAAAAGTGTCGGCAGTGACGGAAACTACCTGCTGCACCCCACGACCTTCAGGCATTGCCGGGAACTCTACCGCCCCGAACTGTTTACCCGTGATGACTACCAAAAATGGTACAATGATGGTGCACGACGTGTCTCGGATGTGGCGGCTGAAATGCTTCCCCGGCGCCTGGCGGGATATACGAAACCCCCTATTGACGAGGGCCTGGAAAAGGCCCTGAACGAGTACGTCCAATACCGCAAGAAACAACTGCTCTAGGGGCGTTCGTCGGGCCCGGTCAAGTGCGGCATTGCGGGACCGTATGGAGCCGGCTTTGAAAAAGAAGATGGGAGCGTCTGCCTTTGGGGGCGGCCGTGTCGGTGTGAGTCTTCGGAAACTGCCCCGGCAACCCGGCTGTTTTCGGAGACGCCCGGTGTGGGGCGCGCCTATTCGGAAGAGGAAATCATGGATCTGCTGAGCCGGGCAGGGGCGAAGGAAGTGCGGCGCCTGCCTTTCCGCTCGTCCGGCGATTCCGGCATCATTGCCGGGACAGTGTGACATGGAACTCCAGGCAAACATAACCAAAAATGATAAAATGGGGGAGAGCGTCTTTCCCATAATCCTGCTAAGTCATCAAATTGAACAACGCCTTGTGATTGTGAGAGAAATATCCTATGGTCCCAGAAACGCGATACAATGACCGCTATATCGTTGTAGGGTCAAAAACTGTTGTCGACATCATTTCCGCATGATGTATGAATGTATTTCATTAATAAACTCCCATTACCCCATAATTAGAGTTGTCGGAGGAGAGAATGCATGGAATACATAGCTGAGGCGGTAAGAGCGCACCGTGCCTTTTTCAGAACCGGCAAAACCCTTGACGTCGGTTTTCGCAGGGACAGCCTCAAAAGATTGAGAAACGCCCTCATCAGGTACGAAGAGAGAATCTACGATGCCTTCTGGCAGGATCTGCACAAATCTAAATTCGAGGCCTTCGTGACTGAAGTAGGGCTGATTTTAAAGGAGATCAGCCTCCACACGAAGAAAATCAGGAAATGGGCGAAGCCCACAAGGGTCGTCACCGACATCCTCAATTTCTATTCCACCAGCCGGACCCTTCACGAACCCTACGGGGTGGCCCTGATCATGGCGCCATGGAATTATCCCCTCCAACTCCTTCTGACCCCTCTGGTCGGCGCCATTTCAGCCGGGAACTGTGTTATGCTGAAGCCGGCTCACTATTCGGAACACGTCTCCGAGGTCATCCGGGAGCTCATCTCGGAAACATTCGATCCCGAATATATCAGCGTCATGACCGGCGGCAGGGATGTCAACCAGGCAATCCTTGATGAGCGTTTCGATTTCATGTTTTTCACCGGAAGCTCGCACCTGGGAAAGATCGTCATGGAAAAGGCATCGAAACAGCTGACACCCGTCACCCTGGAGCTTGGGGGCAAGAATCCGTGCGTTGTGGAGCCGGATGCCGATATCGCCGTGGCCGCCCAGCGCATCTGCTTCGGCAAATTCCTGAATGCCGGCCAGACCTGCGTGGCTCCGGATCACCTGTTTGTGCACGTGGATGTCAAGCGGCAATTGCTTTCCAGCATGCGGCAGTGCATCAAGCGGTTCTACGGTGATGATCCCGAGGAGAGTCCCGATTTCGGCAGGATCATCAACGCCGAGCAGTTCAGCCGCCTGGAAAACCTGATGCATTCGGCGGGGACGATCATCCACGGCGGGAGAACAAACCCAGACACGTTGTACATAGAACCAACTCTCATCGACCGGATCACGCCCGATGATCGGATCATGCAGGAAGAGATTTTCGGGCCCCTGTTCCCGATTTTGGAGTATACACGCCTGGAGGATGTCATCTCTCTCCTCCAGGAACGGGAGAAGCCCTTGGCGCTGTATTTTTTCAGTGGCTCGAAAACACAGAGGGAGAGACTCCTGTCGTCTGCGTCCTCGGGAGGCGGGTGCGTCAACGACACCATCATGCACTTCACAAACCACCGTTTGCCCTTCGGCGGCGTCGGAACCAGCGGGATGGGCCGCTATCACGGGAAGTTCAGCTTCGACACCTTCAGCCACCACCGTTCGATGCTCCGGAAAACCACTCTGTTCAACTCCACCATAGGGTATCCGCCGTACGGGAACAGGCTGCGGTATATCCGGAGGTTGCTGTCATAGTCCGGGGTGTGTTCGATTCGGAATTTTTCGGATCAGAGCAGGCAATCATCGCTGATGCAGCAAGGATTGCCATGTTATTGAACGGTTATGAGAACGAGGTATTTTTGACATGTCGAAAGAAATCCACTGGGTGAGAACCCACTGTGCAAGGATGGATCATGGCGGCTGTACGCTGTTGGTCGGCGTCAGGGGTAATAAGATTATCGAGATCAAAGGAGATCCGGACGGAATCTTGAGCGAGGGTTATACCTGTTACAAAGGAATCGTGTCTCCGGATCGTCTGGACCATCCCGATCGTCTCCGCTACCCGCTGAAGCGTGCTGGGAAACGGGGCGAGGGGAAGTGGCAGCGAATTTCCTGGGATGACGCGCTCGATGAGACGGCTGGAAATCTTTTGAAGATAAAGGAAACATACGGCTCGCGCGCTGTTGGATTCGGCGCGGGCATGCCGAAAGGTCTTGAACATTTCGTTCTGATCCGGCTTGCCAACATTTTCGGCTCACCCAATGTCATCGCGTCTCAAGATGTCTGCCATGCTCCCCGAGAGATCACGGGCGTCCACACCTGCGGCTTCTATCCCGTTGCCGATTTCCACCATCCAACCCGCCTGATTCTCTCCTGGGCCAGCAACGTACTTTCGACCAGCGAGGAAGGGCAGATAGCCAGCCTTGCGTTGAAGCAGCTTCGAAACGGCGCCGGACTGATCGTAGTCGATCCCCGAAAAACCCGGCTTGCAGACCGGGCAGATCTGTGGTTGCAGCTTCGGCCGGGAACCGCGCAGGCCCTTGCCCTGGGATTCCTCCACGTCATCATAGAAGAGTCGCTTTACGATAAGGCGTTTGTCGAGAAGCATGCATACGGATTCCAGGATCTTTCCCGGCAAGTGAAGGACTACAGCCCCGAGGCGGTCTCTCAGATCACCTGGGTCCCCCCTGGCCTGATACGCAAGGCCGCACGCCTTTATGCTGCGTCCAAACCCGCCGCTCTCCAGTGGGGCAATGCCATCGAGCACGATGTCCATGCCTTTGATGCAACCCGTTCACTGGTCTGCCTCATGGCGGTTTGCGGAAACCTCGAGGTGGCGGGAGGCAATATCCATGCCCACGATCCGGATATCATGGGCCTCGGAGAATTCGTGCGGGCCGATCTCATACCGGGCAAGCGAAAGGAAATGCTCGGCGCATTTCACGGCACCATCCCGAGGCTGATGACGGTGCCACCGGCATTCTTCCGACAGGCGGTCCTTGAAGGGACGCCTTACCCGGTGAGAGGTTATTACGGGATGTGCACCAATCCCCTGGTGGCATGGGCGGACAGCCGGGTCACCTATGACGCGTTCATGAGCCTCGATTTTGCAGCAGTCGCGGACATCTTCATGACGCCCACGGCATCCATGGCGGACATTGTCTTTCCGGTTGCGCACCAGTACGAGATGAACGATATCGGTCACTACGGAATCGGGCATGGCATGATACTCGCACGGCCAAAGATCGTCGACCCACCCGGGGAGTGCTGGCCCGACATGAAAATCATGAATGAATTGGGAAAGCGTGTGTCGGATCCCCGGTACTGGCATGACGATTTCGAAGTGTTCCTGGAAGATGTGCTCAGGCCATCCGGCCTCACCTATCAGGAGTTCGTTGCTAAAGGGCATCTAAAAGGCCCTGACCGTTTCAAGTCTTATGAGGAGAAGGGTTTCCGCACGCTCACGGGAAAAGTGGAATTGAGGTTGAGCACGGCTGAAAAGTTCAACCTGAAGCCCCTCCCTGAATTCACCGGCCTGCCGGAAGCGGATGATCCGCACTATCCACTGATTCTGATCAGTGCCAAGAGCCGGTATTACCTTCTTTCTTCTTACAGGTGGGTCAAAAGGCTCCGTCAGAAAAGGCCCCATCCTCTGGTGGAAATCCATCCCGAAACGGCAGCAGCCTACGGCATCGCCGATGGTGACGAAGTGATTATCGCCACCAGGTACGGTGAAATTACGCAGGTAGCTCGGGTTACGGAAATTGTTCATCCCCGCGTTGTCAGTGCAGACGTGGGATGGTGGTTCCCGGAAGGGGATGCTGCGAGCCAGTTCGAATGGCGGGCATCGAATTTCAATATGCTCACTTCTATCGGGAAGCTGGGAAAGGAATTCGGGACCCCGAATATAAAGAACCTCCCCTGCAGGATAGAAAAGAAGAAGTTCTCAGCACATTCATGAGAGAGGAAGAGCACATACAGGCCAGGCCTGGTTAGAGGCCGTTCAATGGAACGGACTGCTGCGATGGAGCTTCTAAAGAAATCAACAAAAATTAGGCCTCAGATCGTTAAGGTAAACAAGAATATCCCGATCAAACTATTTTGAGGATTCAATAACAGACTTGCCGTCAACATCCGAAAAGAAGGAAATGGTCAAGGCCTATTCGGCCTGGGGTGCCGTGTGCCTTTTCTGGGGGACCACCTACCTCGCCATCAGAATAGGCGTCAGGATCCTTCCACCCGCCCTCTTCGCCGGAATCCGCTTTACCATTGCGGGCTTCATCTTTTTCCTGTTTCTGAGACTCAGGGGTTATTCACTGCCCAACAGAAAGGGATTGTTGGATGCGGCGGTGGTGGGAATAGCTCTGCTCGTGACGGCGAACGGATTGGTTGTCTGGTCCGAACAGTGGGTGCCGAGCGGGTTAACCGCTCTGATCGTCGCCACGCTTCCGCTCTGGATGGCTGTTTTTGAGGGCTTCCTGCCTGCCGGTGATCGATTGACCGTCAAGAAGATCTCGGGAATCCTCATGGGATTTTGCGGGTTGTTGATATTGTTCTGGCCGGACCTGAAAAGCTCCCTCGACATGGGGTACTTGCGGGGGGTCCTGGTTTTGTTTCTGGCTCCCTGTTCCTGGGCGGCCGGCTCGATTTACTCCAAACACAGGCCCGTTCGTACCAACCCCCTTATGGCGGCTTCCCTGCAAATGATTATTGCCGGATTCATTTTGATGTCCATCGGGGCCTCATTTGGAGAATTCAGACGTTTCGTTTTTGAACCGCTTGGTGTGGGCGCTTTGATCTATCTGATCATATTCGGTTCCATTGTCGGATACGGCTCCTTCATCTACGTCCTTTCCAAGCTTCCCGCATCCAAGGTTTCCATGTATGCCTACATCAACCCCGTGATCGCGGTTATTCTTGGATGGCTGGTTCTCGGGGAGCGCATGGATGGGTGGATGATAACCGGAACAGCGGTTGTACTGGCCGGGGTCGTGGTAGTCAATTCTGAGAGGACTCCGGGAAAGACGACGTTCCATTGAAAGGTGCCGGGGCCTGACCGTCGCATGCGGGACAGGAAAGGCTGCGATTGAGGATTGTCCTTGACAGTGCTGAATCGATTCAATAAAAGCCATGATATATCAAGTTGGATATAACGCATCGAATGTTTCCGCCACAACAAGAAAATTCGTGAAATGAGCGGGCATCTTATATATCTTGACAACGCGGCAACGACGTACCCGAAACCTCGACATATGCTGGAGGCGATGATTTCGGCCTATGCCCGGTTGGGGGTCTCGCCGGGGCGTGGCAGCTATGATCTGGCGGTCGAGGCTGAGGACATGGTCCAGGAGACCCGGGTGAAGGTGGCCCGATTTTTCGGGGGGCCGGATCCTGATCGTGTTATATTTGCCGGCAACGCCACCGACGCCCTCAACCTGGTGATCCAGGGCCTTGCTAAACCGGGGGATCACATCGTCTCCACCCGATTGGAGCACAATTCCGTTCTCCGGCCGCTTCACCACCTGCACCAGTGCGGCCTCATCGAATACGACCTTGTTCCCTTTGACGGCCGCGGTTTTGTGGACCCGGACGATGTGGCCCGGGCAATTCGATCCAACACCAGGGCCGTGATTGTCTGCCACGCCTCCAACGTTCTGGGAACCATCCAGCCGGTGTCCGAAATCGGGCAATTGTGCCGGGACCGGGAGGTGCCGCTGATCATAGATGCTGCCCAGAGTGCCGGGATCGTCCCGATCGACATGACGGCCTGGCATGTGGCCGCGGTCGCCTTTACCGGCCACAAGTCGCTGCTGGGCCCGACGGGCATCGGCGGCCTGGTGCTGAACACGTTGCCGGACATCCGGAGCACACGATTTGGCGGCACCGGCGTCGATTCAAAAAGCCCGGTTCACACCCAGACCTTCCCTCACCGTCTGGAGGCAGGAACCCTCAACCTGCTGGGTATTATCGGACTGTCCGAAGGTATGGACTTTGTTTTAAACGAAGGACTGACCGCGATACATAGACGGGAGTTGGAACTGTTGACCGCACTGCGGGACGGTCTTTCCGCTCTGCAGGGGGTTGAGTTGTATTGCGGAGATAATCTCGACGGACACCTGGGGCTGTTGACGGTCAACGTCCGGGGAATTGATCCCGAGGACCTGGGCGCCATCCTGGACGCCGATTTCGGCATTGCCGTCCGGGCCGGCCTGCACTGCGCACCGCTGGTTCACAAGGACCTCTGCCATTACCCGCGAGGCGGCGTTCGTTTCAGCTTCGGCCCGTTCAACACCCCGGAGGACACGGGCGCAGCAGTCGAAGCAATGACAATGATAGCCCGGTCAAAGACCGGTTCAGGGAAATGAAGTTGTTTACGTTCAATTGATTCATCGGTAACCCATTGCAGCCAAGGAGGAGTGACCATGAGGAGCGTCAATGTGAAAGTCAACGGGATATCTCATCAGTTTATTGTCGATGAAGACCGTGCGCTTTTGGATTTTCTGCGGGAAGATTTGAAGCTCACCGGAGCCAAACAGTCCTGCGATCGCAAGGGCCAGTGCGGCGCCTGCACCGTCATCGTCAACGGCAAGACCGTCAGATCATGTCTGACAAAGGTGGGCACCCTCGATGGAGCGGAAGTCCTCACCGTTGAGGGTCTTGGGACGCCGGACAATCCCCATCTGATTCAGGAAGCCTTCGTGCTCGCGGGGGCCATTCAATGCGGCTACTGTACGCCGGGTCTGATCATGGCGACCAAGGCTTTGCTGGACAGCAACCCCGATCCCAGTCGAAAAGAAATCAAGGGAGCCCTGAAGCGTAATCTTTGCCGCTGCACCGGCTATCAAAGGATTATCGAGGCCGTTGAACTGGCAGGGCGTTTTCTGCGTGGCGAGGCCAAGCCCGCTGATCTGCAGGCCGACCCGAATGCCGCTCAGATCGGCGTTTCCCATCCACGGCCCTGGTCCCTGTTGAAGGCCTGCGGCGTGGCCGAATTTTCCGCTGATATCAAGGTTCCCGGGGCACTGGAACTGGCCGTCGTGCGCAGCCCCCACCATCATGCCCGGCTGAAAGGGATCGATTACGAAGAGGCCCAAAAGATGCCCGGCGTGGTCGGCATTATGACGGCCAAAGACATCAAGGGTACGAATTCAATCGGGGTAGCGGCTCAGGACCAGCCGCTCCTGTGCGACGATATTTTGCCGGTGCTCGGTGCGGCCGTTGCCATTGTGGCAGCCCGAACCAAAAATGAGGCCCAGGCGGCGGCCGAAGCGGTCCGCGTTGAATACGATGTTTTGCCTCGAATCAAAACGCCGGAAGAAGCCCTGGCCGAAGGCACCCCGGAAATTCACCCGGGAACGCCGAATCTCTGCCATACAAGGCGCCAGATCAAGGGCGACGCTGACACCGCTCTGGATGCGTCGGCCGCGGTAGTCTCCGGAGCGTTCTATTCTCAGTTGATTCACCAGGCGCCCCTGGAGCCGGAGGCGGCGGTTGCGTATATGGAAGGGGAGGGCGAAGATGCTCAGCTGGTGGTCATCGGCCGTTCCATCTGGATCCACTATCACGCCCAGGTGCTCCAGAATGCCTTGGGTTGGGGAAATATCCGCTACCAGGAGGCCTTCGCCGGCGGTCAATTCGGCATCAAGGTTGATATCACTTCCGAGGGCATCGCCGCCGCTGCCGCGCTGCATTTTCATCAACCTGTTCGCTATATTCCCAGTCTGAAGGATTCCTTGCTGATGACGACTAAAAGGCATCCTTTCCGTATGCAGCTGCGATTGGGGGCCGACGCAAAAGGAAAGCTGACCGGCCTGGCGATGGATTTCACCGTGGAAAACGGCGCCTATATGTCGATCGGCCCGGAAGTCATCAGCCGCGCCTTGGGAATGCTGAGCGGGGGCTACCACATACCCACCGTACGCGCCGAGGGCAAACTGGTGTATACCAACAATGCCTGGGGGGGGGCGGCGCGCGGTGCGGGTCCCCCGCAAGCCAACTTTGCCCTCGAATCGGCCATGGACCTTCTGGCGGCCAAGCTGGGCATGGATCCCTATGAGTTCAGGCAGATCAACGTCCTTCAGCCCGGGCAGTCCATGTCGACCGGCCATGTCCCTGACGAGTGGGCATTCGACGCCTGCCTGGAAAGACTCAAACCGGAATATGAGCGGGCCATGCGGGAGGCCCGGAATTTCAAATCCGGATCCCTGCGGCGGGGAGTGGGCCTTGCGGGATCCAGCTTTGGTATCGGTGATCCGGGTGACACCAGCCATGTTGCGGTGGAACTCGAACCGGACGGCGGCCTGACGGTTTGCGCTTCGGTCGCTGATCCGGGAGAAGGCAACGATGCCATGCTGGTTCAGATTGCCGCGCATCTGATGAAACTGCCCCGGAATAAAATCCGGCTGGTGACCCGTGACACGGAGAAGACGCCTGATTCTGGGCTATCCGCCGGATCCAGGCAGACCTATATGTCGGGCCGCAGCCTGGCCTTGGCCATTGAGGCCCTCAAAACAGCCCTGAAAGAAGCCGGGGCCGATACTCACGCGGATCTGGTCAAGGCCGGTAAACCAACCCGCTATCTCGCCGGTCACACCTTGCCGCATACGGGTATGGATCAGGAAACCGGCCAGGGCCAGCTCTGGGGCTCCCACTGCCATGGGGTTCAGATGGCCGAGGTCGAGGTCAATATCGAAACCGGTGAGGCAAAGATTTTGAAGATGACCGCAGTGGTTGATCCAGGCACCGTTATAAACCCGGTGGCCGTCATCTCTCAACTGGAAGGCGGCATGGACATGGGTGCGGGCATGGCCCTGCGGGAGGAATATGTCCATGGTGAGACAGTGGATTGGGCAACGTACAAATTCCCAACCATGAACACGGCTTTTGACATGGAGACGATTCTGCTCGAATCGCCGCGTAAAGACGGACCGCTGGGAGCCACAGGTGTGGGTGAGTTCACCCTTGTGCCCACCCATCCGGCGATCATCAATGCCATAGACAATGCCGTCGGGGTGAGGATCTGTGAACTGCCCGCAACCCCCGCCAAGATTCTGGCCGGGTTGAAAGCGACCGCTGCCTAAGCCCTGGAGATTGGGTCGTGGAAAACCGGAACCGTGCGAAAGGCCGGCGTAAGAACGCACTGTGGGTGGACGGTCAGGAGATCATTCTGGACAGGGAGGGATTCTTAAAGAACTCCTCCCTGTGGTCGGATAAGGTGGCCGCTGCCATGGCCGCAGACGCCGGCATTGAAGTTTTGAGCGATAAACAATGGCAGGTGATTCATTTTATTCGCCGGTATTATACCGAGCAGGGTAAGGCGCCGCTGAATCACAAGATCAAGGTGGGCACCGGAATGAACATGACAGAAATCGAGTCCCTCTTTCCCGGAGGGATAGTTTTCGGTGCGCGCCGCCTTGCCGGTATGCGGAATTCAAAAGGCTGTACCGGCGGCTCTTCCTGATTTGTCCATGCTGTTTGAGGACCGGATGGGAGGAACCGCCGCCGGTCGTGTCCCACAGATCCGGTCCCCCCTGCATGAACTTGTGCCCATCCACGAATAGAATTTGGGCACGAGCGGGTTTCCAATCCAGAAATGAGCTATTTTTTGCAAGATCAAGGAAATCAAGAGATTACGCGGAGACGTACGTTAGTACGTCGCACAAGTGATCCCGCAGATTGACGATGAGATTGTGAAAAAGAGCCATTTATGGATGGAAACGAACTTGTTGTCCGCCAAAGCCCGCCCTCGCGTCCGGCTTTTCTGCCACACCTCTACCCGACCGCCATCGGCACCGGTCATTTATTCAATCAGAACCGAGAGACATAATTCCTGTTCCTTCCTTGACAGGGTCCGAACAAGGGTTTAAATTCCAACCCGGTTGCTCAGATCGGTTGCTGCTTAAGGAGCGTAGAAACTGTATTTGACTGCTAATTTCAGAAACAGAGGGGTTTCCATGATTGAAGCAAAACATCTCACCAAGTATTTCGCGGACAAGGCGGCGGTCGATGACGTGTCTTTCGAGGTCGGCCAGGGGGAGGTCCTGGGATTTCTCGGACCCAACGCCGCGGGCAAATCCACTACCATGCGGATGATTACCGGCTTTCTGCCGCCCACCTCGGGGACAGCTGTGGTCGGCGGGTATGATGTGCAGAAGGACCCTTTGAAAGCACAGAAGAAGCTCGGGTATCTTCCGGAGAACGCGCCGGTCTACCGGGATATGAGTGTTGCAGGGTTCCTGGATTTCATTGCGGAGATTCGTGGGTTTTCCGGAAAAGAAAAACGAATGCGAATTGAGGACATCATTGAACGCTGTTTCCTCTCATCGGTCCGGTATCAGATCATCAACACCCTTTCAAAGGGATTCAAGCAGCGAGTGTGCTTTGCCCAGAGCCTCCTGCACGACCCGGAGTACCTGATCATGGATGAGCCCACCGACGGTCTGGACCCGAACCAGAAGCATGAAGTGCGGGCCATGATCCGGGAGATGGCAAAGGAAAAAACCATTGTCCTTTCCACGCATATCCTTGAGGAGGTGGAAGCGGTGTGTACGAGGGCTATTATCATCGTGAACGGGCGGATTGTGGCCGACGAGACACCTGATGAGCTCAAGGCCCGTTCCTCGATCCATGGTTCCCTGTGCTGCAGCATTCGCGGGGCGACTGCAGAGTACCTTGAGTCCGCACTCGGTCAGTTAGAGGGAGTGAATACTGTCGAAATCCTTGAGAGGGAAAATGACTGGACGGTGCTGCGCATCTTTCATGCGGGAAGCACATTCGCCCCGATAGAACAGGTCATCCGGTTTTGCGGAAAAGAAGGCTACAACGTGGAATACCTCAAGGTGGAGGAAGGACGTTTGGACGAGGTCTTTCGGATGATCACCATGGGGAGAATCGAGGATGAACATGTCTGAGCATTTGAGAAATATGAAGGCCATTGTAAAAAGGGAGTTGTCGGGATATTTCGGATCACCCGTGGCATACGTGTTTATCGTTATCTTCCTGCTCCTGTGTGGGTTTTTCACTTTTTCAGTCAGTCACTTCTACGAGCTGGGGCAGGCGGATCTCAGGGCATTTTTCCAGTGGCACCCCTGGATTTTCCTCTTCCTCATTCCAGCGGTCGCCATGAGGCTCTGGGCCGAAGAACGGCGAACGGGCACCATTGAGCTGATTCTGACACTCCCGGTGACCCTCACGGAAGTCGTGGTAGGGAAATTTATCGCTGCATGGATTTTCATATCTCTGGCGCTTTGCCTGACCTTTCCACTGGTGCTGACTGTTATCTACCTGGGGATTCCGGATCCCGGGGCCATTTTCTGTGGTTATGTAGGCAGCTTTCTCATGGCAGGCGCATACCTGAGCGTAGGAAGCATGACCTCGGCCATGACCAGGAACCAGGTGATCAGCTTTATCATTTCCGTGGTAATTTGTCTCTTCCTGGTCCTGGCCGGATGGCCGCCCGTGACCCAGGCCCTGTCGGGGTGGGCTCCTATCTGGCTTGTGGACGGGATTTCAGACTTCAGTTTCATGTCGCATTTTGGCTCCCTGCAGCGGGGAGTCCTGGATCTCCGGGACGTTTTGTACTATTGCTCGGTGATCTTTTTCATGCTCTTTGCAACGGGAATTACCCTGCAGAACCGCAGGACAGCATAAGGGAGAGATGTTCATGGCGAGAAAAGCAAGTCAAATAAAGAAGACCCTTCTCTCAACCACCGGCCTGGTTGCAGTCTTCATTATCCTTATTCTCATAAATGTGATCGTGTCTTACGCAAATATCCGCTGGGACGCAACGCAAGACCATATCTATTCCCTGTCCGAAGGCACGAAACACATCCTCTCGGACATCACTCAGCCGGTTGACATCCAGTTCTACTACAACAGGAGCAGCAAGAGCGTCCCCGATGAGCTCAAGCTCTACGCCACACGGGTGAGAGAATTCCTTTCGGAGTACGAGCACGCAGGCCACGGCAAGATAACGGTCGAAACGTACGATCCGAAGCCTGATTCCGACGAGGAGGAGTGGGCGGAGAAATACGATCTTCGTCCCATCCAGACATCTTCGGGAGAAAAGATCTACTGCGGGCTTGTCTTCCTGGCAGCGGACCAGGTTGGAAAGATAGAATTCCTTGATCCCGAAAAAGAGGAGCTGCTCGAATATGATATTACACGCGCCATTCAGCGGGTGCAGAGTCCCGAGAAAAAGGTGATAGGCGTTGTCAGCGGGCTGCCCGTATTCGGGAACCCCGCCTATGCAGGCATGGGACAACAGGGACAGGACACGGAGTGGCTGTTCATTACGGAGCTCAAGAAAACGTATACAGTCAAAGAGATCCCCCTCTCCGCGGACAGCATTGCTCCTGCTCCCGACCTCCTGCTGGTGATCCATCCAAAAAATATCAGCAAGAAACTGCAATATGCCATCGACCAGTATGTTCTTTCCGGTGGAAATGCCGTTGTTTTTGTAGACCCCTACTGCGTTTCCGACAGGTCAAGGCAAGCCTTCATGGGGCCGTCCAGCTCATCTCTCGGAGCGTTGTTCACTGCATGGGGAATAACCTTTGACTCGTCGAAGGTACTTGCCGACTTCGATCAGTCCACGCCGGTCAGGACCCGTGACAACCGGGTGGAGCGGAGCCCGGTCATGATTACTGCCCGGGACGAGGCGTTTAATTCCGGAAATGTGGTGACTGCTGGCCTTGAAAGCATGCTGTTTCCGCTGGCAGGCGCTTTGGCGAAGGCGAAGGATAGCCCCTACAGTTTCGAACCCCTCGTGCGGTCCGGAAAGAACGCTGGACTGGTAGAAGCCTTCAAGGCCGCGTTGGAGCTCGATGATATCAGACGGGAGTTTGTCCCCGGCAAGGAGCCGCTGTATATCTGTGCGCAGGTTTCGGGGAAATTCAAGACGGCATTTCCCAACGGACCCCCGAAGGATGAAAAGGCAAAAGGGGATAAAGAACAAGAAGAATCGAAAAAACAGCTTAAGGAGGCCAAGCAGTCATGCAACGTCGTGGTTGTCGCTGATGCCGATCTCCTGGCTGACCGCTTCTATGTGCAGCATGGAGATTTCCTCGGCATTACCGTTTCCAAGGTGTTCAATGACAATCTCAATTTTGTTTCAAATGCCTGCGAGACCCTCACCGGCAACAATGACCTGATCGCGCTGCGGACGCGAGGAAGATTCGAGCGTCCGTTCGAGGTAGTCCTGGCGCTGCAGCGGAAGGCCCAGGAACGATGGTTATCCAAAGAAAAGGAACTGATGAAACAGGCGGAGGAAACCAATCGGAAACTCAAAGAACTGGAAACGCAAAAGGACGCCTCTCAGAAACTGATCATCAGTACAGAGCAGGAAAAAGAGATAGCCAAGTTCAGGGATCAGAAGAGCAGAATCGACCATGAACTCAAGGAGGTCCGGAAGAACCTGCGGGCGGACATAGAGAACCTGGGAAACACACTGAAGGCCGTCAATATCTTCCTGATGCCCTTGTTTGTAGCTATCGCGGGGCTCCTTTTCGCTTACACGAGACACAGGAGGATGAAGAAGAAATGAAGGTTAAGACACTGGCGATACTCCTGATAGTTCTAGCGGTTCTCACGGGAGTGGTCTTTGCTGTTCTCATGCAGCACTCTTCCCAGGAAGGAAAAAGGGAGTTGGGTACTCCTCTCCTGAAAAACCTCCCTGCCAATGATATCGCCTCCGTTACCATTCTCGGCGGAGGCGGCAATGCAGTCCAATTGTCGCAAACGGGAAATCGATGGGTGGTGAAGGACAGGTTCGGATATCCTGCGGACTTTTCAAAGCTTGTGGAATTCGTGCGCAAACTGAAAGATGCCAAAATCGGTCGTTCATTTGCGGCCTCGGAAAAGGCCTTGAAACGCCTGCACCTCAAGGACCCCGGAGACAAGGAGGGGGAAAAGGAAGAAAAGGGAACAGCGATTACTCTTGCGGATGCAAACGGAAAGCCTCTTGTCCACCTCATTATGGGACAGCCCATGAAAGGGGGAAAGGGAGGATTCTTCCCCGAGGGTCAGTATGTTATCTTAGGAAACCGGAAGACGGTTTATTTGATTGATAAGCAGTTTGAAGGGCTTGGAGAAACTCCGGCCGAATGGCTGAAGAAAGATCTGATTGATGTGAAGGGAGAGGACATAGGAGAAATAGTATGTCTTGATCCTGACGGGAAGACCACTCGTTTTGCCTTCAGACGGCCGGAAAAAGGAAAGGACCTGGAACCGGTCGGTCTGCCTCCCGGCAAGAAAATCAAAAGGTCGTCGGTCAATCGTCTGGCCGGCGCGCTTTCCGGCCTGCAGATCGAGGATGTGGTCGACCCCGCAAAGGCCGGGGAAATCATCGGAATGGCCAATTCGGCGAAAATAGAATACCATCTTTTCAACGGCATGATTTATGATCTTTATCCGGGCAGCAAATGCAAAGAGGGGGAACCGTGCTATCTCAAGGTCGCAGTGAGATATCAAATCCCCGGTCCGGTGAAAACGGCAGCCAAAGAAGTCCCGAAGACGGAGGGGGACAAGGAAAAAGCAGGCGATGCCGAAAGGACAATGGAACAGAAGGCCGAGGCTTTGAACAAAGAGCTTGGCCGGTGGACCTATACGATTCCGCGGTGGAAGCATGATGCCCTGGCAACGGACCTGGCGTCCCTCCTCGACAAGGAAAAGAAGAAAGAAAAGTAGCTGAGAGAGCAGTTCGCTGTTCAAGGGTGATGCATGGACGAAGAAGCCGCCAGATCGAAGAAGGAAGCGCTGGTCTCCCTGCTCAAAGAAAAGGAAAGCCTCCTGATTGCTTTCTCAGGGGGCGTGGACAGTTCATTCCTGCTCGCAGTCGCAAAGGAGGCCCTTGGAAAGCAGGTTCATGCCGCGACCGCCCGGTCTATTATCCATCCATCGTATGAAATTGACGCGGCAATCCGGGTCGGCGATTCGCTGGGGGTGGGTCACACGGTGTTCCAGTCCCGGGAGACCTCCCTGGAAGAATTTGTCGCCAACACCAGAGATCGCTGCTATTACTGCAAGAAGGGCCTCTTTTCCCAACTCCTGGACATCGCAGAAGAACTCGGCCTCAAGGCTGTGGCGCACGGGGCGAATCGGGACGACCGGGGCGATTACCGGCCGGGTTTCAAGGCCGCAAAAGAAGCCGGCGCCATTGCACCGCTCATGGACGTGGGATTGACTAAGGAAGAGATCCGCTTTCTGTCAAGGGAAATGGGGCTCCCCACCTGGAACAAGCCTTCCAATGCCTGCCTTGCCTCGCGCATTCCCTACGGAACGCCGGTAACGCCGGCGAGGGTCCGGATGGTGGAAGAGGCGGAGCAGTTCCTCACGGAATTAGGTTTCGAGACGGTCCGGGTGAGACACCATGGGACAGTGGCCAGGATCGAGGGCAGGGTGGAGCGGCTCGCCGGGTTTCTGGAGGAAACTGTCCGGAGCCGGATCGTTTCGCGATTCAGGGAAATAGGGTTCCTGCATACAGCCCTGGACCTGGAAGGCTATGTCTCGGGGAAAATGAACCGAGACCTGGAAGTGGACAGATGAGGAGATGACATATGTCGTACGAGGTGGTACTGCACGACGCATACAAGGGATACACCCTTGATCAGGATAAGATCGTAACGCCTGAAGAAACGGTGAAGCGATTCCGGGAGCGGCTCAGGCGCGTTGACTTGGATATCCTTGAAGAGACTGTGAGGATTGACAACGGGAGGCTGGATATCCCGGTCTACTTCAGCGTATGCGGCCGTGATGCCGAAAGGATCATCGGAACAAAGAAGCAAATGGGAAAGGGTGGGACTCCCGCACAGGCGGAGGCCAGCGCTGTCATGGAACTGGCCGAGCGATTCAGCTTTTTCAGTTTTTGCAAGCACCGGAAAAACTTTTTCGTGGAACGATACCAGAATGTGAGGGAACAGGCCCTCCCGCTTGAACAGATCGCAAAATCCGTCCACGACGAGGGCCGGGACGTGGATCAGGCCCTGGAAATTTTCAGCCGGATTCCGCTGCAATGGGCCTGGGGTTACAACCTGACACGTAAAAAACCGGTCCTCGTTCCCTTCACCTGGTTCTACGCCATCAATGAATTCAACGGCCCGTCAGCCGGGAACTGTGTGGAGGAGGCAATTTCCCAGGGAATCTGCGAAGTCGTGGAGCGCCACGTGTCGAGTCTGGTCAGCCGCCGGGAGATCAGGGTCCCGGGGATAGATCCGGCAACCGCCGGGGACGAGGTGGTTCGCGGTATGCTCCGGAAATACGAAAAGGCAGGCGTAAAACTCGTTGTCTCCGATTTTTCCCTGGACACCGGTATCCCGTCGGTGGGCGTGCTGGCCTACGATCCTGCCACCTTCCCCGGGAAGAGTGAAATCGTGTGGACTGCGGGAACCACCCCCAGCCCTGAAAAAGCCCTGAGCCGCGCGTTAACAGAGGTCGCGCAGTTGGCAGGTGACTTTAGCAGCAGTTCCAATTACGTGGCAAGCGGTCTCCCCAAACTCGGGAGCCTGGAAGAAGGGGCGTTCATCATGGAACCCGAAGGGATGGTGGGACTCTCCGACCTTCCTGATCTCTCAAGCGAAAACATCAGGACAGAGGTGGAGAGATGTCTCTCGGCCCTTGCCGGGATCGGCATGGATGTCATCGTCATCAACGTGACCCACCCCGAGCTTGACATTCCCGCGTTCTATACCATCATACCCGGCGCCCATTTCAGAGAGCGGGCCCTGGGGACAAGTGTCGCCATGTTTTCGGCCAAGCTTCTTTCGGAAAGCAATGATTCGGCAGAGGCAATCCCCGAGCTTCACCGGATGGATGAACGTATTCCCGGAAAGTACTTTGTTCAATTCTACCTGGGATACACCCTTCTCAGGCAGGACAACCCTGCCGAGGCGCTTCACTACTTCAGAAAGGCCCTTGAGCTGGCGCCTAAAGAGGAAGACATCCCGAGCATCTATTCCTACATGGGGGTGTGCCTGAAAGAGATGGGACGTTACCGGGAGGCCATCGAGGTCCTCCACGAGGCGGAGAAATACGACCAGGATCGAACGGATATCTATAACCTCATGGGCTTCTGTCACTATATGCTGAAAGAACATGAAAAGGCCGTTGAGAGTTTCAAGAAAGTGATTCACATCGACCCTGCTTCGGCCATCGACTATGCCAATATCGGGTCCAACTACCGGGACCTGGGAGAGTGGAAAAAAGCGATCCGGTATTATCGGCTCGCCCTTGAATTGGACCCCGGCATTGAGTTTGCTCGGGACAATCTCCAGAACCTGGAGCGTAACGGCCCGACAATAGAATAAAGCCCTCCAGGCCTGCCGGCAGGCAGAAAGGAGGAGACTCGCCATGCTGAAAAGGCTTCCGAACCATTGCATATCTCGTTGGTAGTCCGAACCGGTGATTTGGCGCCTGTGCGGTGATATCTTCTTGACATGATTCGACGATTTATTGGATTATTGATTGGTTGAAGGGGAAGGGAAGAAACTGATTCGCAAGTCCGCTGGTTTTGACTTGACCACCTGTCCGTTTCGTGATGAATTGAGGCCGCGTTGAAAGGAGGTCCTCTTCAGATGAAGAGTATCAGGATCGCCATTGCGGGAATCGGAAACTGCGCGAGTTCGCTTGTCCAGGGAATAGAATATTACCGGCACGGCAAGGCAGGCGAAGTGAACGGCTTCATGCATTGGGAAATCGGAGGATACACGCCTGGCGATATAGACGTGGTTGCCGCGTTTGACATAGATGAGCGAAAAGTGGGACGGGATGTCTCCGAAGCCATTTTCCAGCTTCCCAATTGTACAAAAGTTATCCATGCGCCTGTTCCTGAAAAGGGAGTGACCGTTCGAATGGGGAGGGTCCTGGACGGTTTTGCCGACCATATGAAAGAGTATGACGAGCGATACCGGTTCGTCCTTTCCCGGGAACCGGAGTGTACCAAAGAAGATGTGGTCAAGATACTCAATGATTCCGGAGCGGAAATGCTGCTCAATTACCTGCCGGTGGGATCTGAACAAGCAGTAAAGTTCTACGCGGATTGTGCCCTTGAAGCGGGAGTGGGCCTTATCAACAACATGCCGGTCTTTATTGCAAGCGATCCGGTCTGGGGAAGCCGCTTCGAAGAAAAAGGGATTCCCGTCATCGGAGATGATGTGAAATCCCAATTGGGGGCGACCATCGTCCACAGGGTTCTCGCCAATCTCTTCAAACGGCGTGGCGTGAAGCTTGATCGGACCTATCAGCTCAATACCGGCGGAAATACGGATTTTCTGAATATGCTCGACAGGGCCCGCCTGGTATCCAAGCGCGAGTCCAAGACCGAGGCCGTGCAGTCGCAGCTTGGAGAAGACCGTCTGGGTGACGAGAATATCCATATTGGACCCAGTGATTGGGTCTCGTGGCAGAAAGACAACAAAGTAGCCTTTATCCGGATGGAGGGCAGGCTCTTCGGGGATGTCCCCATGAACCTGGAATTACGGCTCTCGGTGGAGGATTCACCCAATTCCGGCGGTGTCGTTATCGATGCCATCCGGTGCTGCAAGCTTGCCCTGGACCGTGAAAAGGGGGGGGTCCTCTACTCACCTTCCTCTTTCTTCATGAAACATCCTCCGCGCCAGTATACAGACACGGAAGCCTACAGGAGGACCGAGGAATTTATCGCGGGAACGCGCGACGCATGATTGTCGAGGTTGAGCCGGTTAACCGGTTTCCCCGTTTGCCCGTGATCAAGGTTGACTTCCGAGCGATCAAGGGTTGATCCAAGCACATACGGGATAGGCCCTTTTTTCTGAGTGACTGGCGGGAGGGCTTCGTATTTTTGCGACTTATCTATGGGGGAAGCCGCAGCCAGGTCCTCAGGGAGTCTTTTCCTGAGGACTGGAATGCGGAGGGGGCAAAACTCCCCCGTGGATAAGTCGCAAAAAATACCAGCCCGGGAGACTCGGAATCGAAGAAGAAAGGGCCTATTCCGTAATGCTGTAAGTTGCACCTAACCAAAAGTGTGCGAGAACCGGAAGAATCCTGCTGTCCTATGAACCGGTATATTTTTCCAGTTCCGTTTTCGGGATACCGAGGCAGTAGAGCACGTTCGTGATGTGCCCCGTGTTGAGGATGCCGTCGGCCCTGATATCGGCTGCCGGC
>Ga0315542_1000114_pt1 | contig 41212 bp, 35 predicted proteins | sample SalMarSW160120MG_FD_202541 | JGI IMG/M metagenome (GOLD analysis project Ga0315542, IMG submission 202541) | Salt marsh sediment microbial communities from the Plum Island Ecosystem LTER, Massachusetts, United States - Salt Marsh Sediment SW1601-20 ...
TTCCACCTCACCGCCGCTGATCCCCGTCTTCTCGATTTCCCGGTCAAGAAGCAGACGAGTCCCGGTTCCGGGGGCTCGGTTGACAATACGCACACCTTTGCCTGCCAGGTCTCCAGCGGACTTGATGCCCTTGGGATTTCCTTTTTGGACGATCAGTCCCTGTTCACGCCGGCAGAAATTAACTATTGCGGGCATGTGCTTCAGTTCCTCCTGCGCAAAACCGAAGTTGTATTCCTCTTCGCTTTCCTGCAGCAGGTGACTGGACGCCACGTGACAGAGACTCCGCCTGAGCGCTTTGATTCCACCCATGCTCCCCAGGTTGCCGAACACCGCCAGATGCTCAGGATATTTCTTATTGAAAAAAGAGATGGTCCTGTCCAGCAGGATGTCGTTGCTCCCTGCTATGATAAGCAGCCCGTGGTAGGGAGGCAGAGGATGCGAGGGCTTGGGATGGTTGATGGTCTGATTCTCCAGCCACTGCTCCACCAGGTGGCGGGGAAAAAGCCATTTTCCGGTTGCCTTTGTCCCGGGGAGCCCCTTCTCGGAAATCAGCGAATAGACCATCTTCTCATTGATATCCAGGAGCCGGGCAACCTCTCGTGTATTCAATAAGTTCTTCTCTTCCATGGTGCGCCCCCTTTTGTTCAGATTACACCAATTCCGTCATTAAACGTCAATATTATTCTCAAATGAAGGTTTGGTTCGTCACAGGATGACTAAATATGACTTTTGAATGGTGGTTCATCCGGTTATTGCGTACTCTGAAGTTCAAGAATTGATTGAACTCCATGCGGGATAGGACCTTTTTTCTGAGTGACTGGCGGGAGGGCGCCGTGTTTTCGTGACTTATCAGTGGGGGAACCCGCAGCTCGACGAAGTCGAGAATGCGGAGGGGGTAGCTATCCCACGCTGATAAGTCACTGAAAAGACCAGCCCGGGAGACTCGGAATCGAAGAAAAAAGGGCCTATCCCGTATCCTTGTACCTTGTACCAGCCTATAAGTACCCAAAAAGCGGATGAACCTGAATGGTGACGCGCTGCTGCGGGATCTCACTTCAATCCCGCCTTGTGGAGTGCCGCAGCGATGGGCTTGGTATATTTACAAGGAGGAAACGCCTTTGTATATTTTTCGACCAGCAAGGCCGGCAGGGCAAGGTGTTCCTCAGAGGAGTGGAAGTGATCCTTCCCAACTTCTTCATCTCGCATACGACAAGCGCGATCACCGAGAGGAAGAATTTTCGGTTTTGCCTACTCTTTTTCCCATTGCCTGGCATATTCCGCGTCGTTGTAGAGCGCTGCGCCGTATCGCTTTTTCCCGTAGTTTCTATAGATTTCCTGACCCCTTGGGGATTCTATGAATTTCACGAACCTGGCTGCAAGGACATAATTGACTCGGGGGTATTTCTCGGGAGAGGCCACCAGCGCGTGATAGATATTGACCAGAACAGGGTCTCCCTTGAACAGGATTCTGAGATTCTTCAGTTTTGCCCGCTTGACAAAAAAGGTGCTTGAATCGGTCATGAAATACCCACGCTCCCTGTCCGCTCGCATGAGCGTCGGCCCCATGAAATCCCGGGTTATGGTATACCATGAACCTCCGGGTTTTATTCCCGCCAGCTTCCAGATTTTCATTTCTTTCCTATGGGTTCCCGAATTATCTCCCCGCGAAAAGAACTTGGCTCCGTTCTTTGCGATCATTGCGTAGGCCGCTTCGGCACTTTCGGCCTTGCGAATGCCGGCGGGATCCGACTCGGGTCCCACAATATAGAATTCATTGCTGCCCAAAAGGGTGTGCATGGTGGCCCACCCCTCCTTGACCGCCTTCTTCTCCGCTGCCGGTGCATGAACCATGATCATGTCCACCTCACCGTTCCTCAAAGCGCTGAGCGACGCCCCGCTGCCTTTCTTAGTCCATCTGATCCGGCAGCTGTTGGCCTGACAGAAAGGGGCCGCCAGCGCCTTTAAGAGACCCAGTACACCCGGACTCCCGGTTGCTACGGTGACGGCAGCCTCACCGGTGCCGTATATGGCATCATATTTGTATTTTTCCTGTCCTCCGGCCTGAAGTTTTGCCTGAAATAAAAACAAGACCACAAAGACCAGGAAACAGAGGGACCATACCCTCTTCATACGGTGTTCTCCTTTGCCGGGAGTTTCCACGCAATGGGACACTACTCCGGTTTGAAGGGTTGGGAGGAACCACTGGCTTGAGCTGAAAAGAGAGGGATGTCAATCGACTGTGAAAACGCGCATGAATGATTGCCCCGGTTTCACCGTTGAATGGTATCCGGCAACTGTTGCCCCCGCCGGGTATGGGGAAATCCTGGAGGACGCTGCTCTGCATATCGTACTGAAGCACAAATGAGCGAAAGACTCGGGCAGGGCCGGCACAGCTCTGCCTTCACGCTGCAATCGGCCTCAGGGAACCAATCCTGCTCTCTTCAGTCTCCGGAGTACCGGCGGAACCATGGCGGCTCCAAGGCAGCCGAAAAGCATGTTGAAAAAGGATGCCACCGCGGCGTGCTGAAGAATAATCTGCCATTCCATGCCCATCAAACGGTCGATAATCATAAGAGTCAAGAACCGACTTGCCGAGGCCAGCGCACCCGTCGCGATTGTAGCGGCATAGTTCAACCCCACTCCCGGAATAAAAAACCCGCAGAGATCCACCACGATTCCGGGAAAGAGCAATTTGAGTATCACGAGCGGCCCTCCCTTGCCCATACCCAGGAAGACGAGCATAATCCCTGCGAGAAACCCCACTACGGTGGCGGACCAGGGCCTCGGAACCGCACCTTTGCTGATCACCAGGAAAAAGAGTGTGAAAAACATGGCGTGGCCGGTAATATGCAGGTGTAGACGGAAAACAACCCGTAATATAACGATGAAGCTTGCACAAAATCCCAGCACAAGCATTTCCCGGAGCGTAAACTGTTTTGCCTGCTTTTCACTCATTTTTTCTGTTGCCGGGGTTTCTTCTTGCCCTCAGGCATCCATTTGCCTTTCTCTCTGACCACCTTGAGCACCGGAAAACCATCTCTGAGTTCCGGACGCACCCATCCCAGGGTATCGATCTCCTCCAGCGCATCCAGCATCTCACCGGCCCCGGACATCACCGAACGGATAGGTGTCGTGCCCAGGATCTCCCCAACACTCATTGTGCCCTTGAGATTTCTGATGCCCTCCAGACCTATGAAGCGCCCATCGTTTTCCGTGCCTCGAAGACCCACCCCCGCCATAGCACCGATACATCCCTGACCGGTCTCACCATGCCACCAGGTAAACACTCCAAGGTGCTCGGCCAGATCGCGCGCGTCCTGGATTTTGATCACCTCTTCCTGCGCCCTTTGCCCGAATGTGCTTAATTCTCGCGGGATCTCATCGCGATTCGCCACACAAAGCCCCGGATTTGCTCCTTCATGAAAGTTCTGGATGAGAAAATCCTTTGCCGCTTCAATAACATCCTCAAAATGCCCTTTCTTCTCAGCCTCGATACAGGCAGAGCTGTTGTGGGACGTATAAGGGATATCCGGGTGTACCAGGAATTGATGCCTGGTTACTGTTGACGAGCCGATCAGTCCTCTCTCAAACAGGTAATTGGAGAGCATCCTGGAAAGCCTGCCAGTGCCGATACTCTCCAGGTTATCCGTATCATCAATGGCGATCAACAACTTCATGTTCTTTCCTCCTTTTTCTTGTCAGACGCCCCCTTGGGAACCCTGCCCCGGTGTCGTTCGATCCCGTTCCCTCCACTTTCCCCTTCAAATCCCCTCGCCTCAGCCGCCAGAGAGGCGTCCTCCGCCGTCTTCAACACCCGCACCATGAGCGGTATGAACACGCTCTGAATCGCGTCGCTCCAGTTGCGCGGATTCATGAGTTGCCGCGGGCCGATCCTTGCGCCCCTGAGACGCTGTATCCTGCCGATGTCCCCAAGTTCCCGCACAAACAGGGGTACAAAGCGCAGGCTGGTGGAGACTACAAACGCCATGCGCGCCGGCAGCACCTTCTGCAGGCTCTCGGTTATCCGAGTTCCCGTAGTTGTCCGAAACAGAATTGCACCCGGCAAAAAAAACAACAGTATCTTGAAGCCTACCATGATCCCAGGCCACAGCCCCTCCTGCACCCCGTACCGGATCACGTAAAGGCCCGCCACTATCAACAGTTGCACCAGGAACCATCGTGTATCCCGCCAGAAATCATGCCATTTGAGGCCTGCCGCGAAATAGAAAAACAGGTTCAGAAGCAGAAGCCCTCCCAATGCCGCCGGCCACCTGACGGCAATGGCTGCAACGCCCATGACACCTGCCAGGGCAAGTTTCCACCCGGCCCCCAGTCGATGCACAGGTGAATCGGACGACCTGAATTGAAAGGCGTGTCCGGTCAAATGATCCATCCCCGTCTTATCATCCGCAGGTCATCTTTCCCTTCTCAAGGATCCACTTTCGATCCACTTGGCACCCTTCCCAGGATCCTGGATCGTGAGACGTCAATATCATGGAACTCCCGTGACGCGTGCAAAACTCTTCAAGAATTTTCAACAGTCCTCCACGCTGCGGAAAGTCCAGTCCTGCGAACGGGTCGTCCAGCAGAAGAATGTCAGGTCTCGACGCCATTACCGACGCCATTGCAAGCCGGTGCTGTTCTCCGTAGCTGAGCGTCAGAGGAGAGCGGTCTTCCAGGTGCGCCAAACCGCATAGATCCAGTGCCTCCCTCACCCGGGCATGAACCTCTCCCGGCGGTAATTGCATCCTCTTCAAGGAAAAGGCGGTTTCCTCCTGGACACTCTCTCCAAAGAGCTGCCTTGACGGATTCTCCAGAAGCATTCCCACCTTTCCCACCAGATCGCCGATTCTCGGATTGGAGATCCCCGCCACCCGCAGGAAGCCCGAATCAGGAGTGATCAGCCCCGCCATGCATTTGAGGAGTGTCGTTTTTCCGGAGCCGTTGCGTCCGAAGATCACGGTGAACTCTCCTTGCCTTACTTCCATGTCGATGCCGCTGAGCAGGGGCGCTCCGGACCCCCCTGCGATATCCAAACCTCTGGTCTCCACGCAAACAGAACCCGATGCCTTTATTGAAAGATTGGATTCACACAGACCATTCACCAGAGCCTTTATGGGGGCAAGAGCCGATTCCCGGTCCATCTCCATAAGGCTCCCACGGTCCATGAAATAGAATGTGTCGGCCAAAGACCCGTAGAGAGTGATTTCGTGATCCACAATGATAAGCGTGTGTCCCTGATCCTTCAGCGTCTTCAGGATTTCAACCAGCTTCTCTTTTCCAGGTGTGTCAAGCTGCGCAGAGGGCTCGTCAAATAGTGTCAAGGCAGGCCCCAGGGACAGCACCGAAGCAATGGCAAGCCTCCTCTTTTCACCTGCGGACATCTCTTCGACACTCCGCTTTTCATATCCTGAGAGACCCACAGATCCGAGAGCGGCGTTCACTCTTTTCCGGACATCTGATCCATGCAGGTGAAGATTCCGTGGCCCGAAGGCCACTTCATCCTCCACTGTGCTGCAAAGGATCTGGGTTTCCGGGTCCTGAAAAACCAGTCCCACGGGTCTCTTTCCATCCGTCCCCGCAAAAACGATCTTCCCGGATACCTCTCCCCGCTTCAAAAGTCCCTGGATCGCCAAGACGAGGGTCGTTTTCCCGCTCCCGGAAGGCCCGGTAATGCACACACACTCTCCAGGAAGCACCTCCAGGGACACTGCGTTGAGCGCACGCGATGAGTGACTCGGGTACACATAGGAAAAATCCCTTATGTCAAGAAGCGCGCGCAATAATCTTGCCTTTCCACACCCATCAGCACCATCTTTTCCCAGGAGAAATCCAGCACCAGACTCAGTGACTCCCCTCCCGCAAAGCCGGAGGCATGGGGAATTGTCCGGGGGGCTGCTCAGAGAGGAAGCCATTTCTTCCGTTCCGAGCAGCACACCTTACTGCGCCCTGCTTTGGCAGGAATATCAGAAACGAACAGTGACGCCGCTGTAGACAGTCCGTCCCGCCTGGGAGAATCCGTAGCTTTCCTCGTAGTTCTCATCGAACAGGTTGTTGGCACCCACAAACAGGCTTACCCGATCATGCCACAGCGCCTGTTCCATTTTCAGGTTGAACACGGTAAAATCGTCCAGCTGCCGTTTCGTAAGCGGCGATTTCTTCGAGTAGTAATACTGATTTCCCACATAGAGCATATCGGCGTACACGGAAAGGTCGCAAGGGAAGTGATAGCGGGCTTCAAAGGTGATCTTGTCCCGGGGACGATATTGGAGCTGATCCACCTCCGTCCCGGTCGAAAGGTCTTTGGTTACCATGTACGTGTAGCCGACCTTCAGGTAAAGGGCTTTGATCAAGCGGTTTTCAAGGCTTACCTCAACACCTTTGAAACGGTATTTCTGGTTATTCTCATACAGGTCCGTAGTATCATTCTTCTCGATGTAATCCTTTACATTACTCTGAAATCCCGTCAGACTCACCCTGGACTTGAAGGGCAATTCCTGGTCTACCCCGACCTCGTAGTTGTTGGATTTCTCGGTCGTCAGATCCAAATTACCGCTTTGCGGATCATACAGTTGCTGGACAGAAGGGAAACGAATCGTCCTCGCAGCGGAAGCCCTGATCCTTGTTCCCGGCAAGGGATCAAAGTGAGCTCCCGCCATGAAACTCGGACGGGAATCATCCTTGCCTTCGTCCTTCTTGAACCAGTGGTAGCTGTAGCCCAGGACGAGACCCGTTTTCTGCAAAGGAGACACCTCGTATTGCAGGGCGGTGGAATAATATTCCACATCATTTTGCTGGTCGAGCGACTCAAAAGAATTGGTGCTGACAGCCGTCCAGCCCCCAACATCCAAGTCATCCATGCGACCGTTGAGTCCCACCGTGAAGATACCGGCCGATTTCAGGTCAACGTTCGCCTGTACCGTTAGGCCCTTGATCGTATTTTCCGTCTTCTCATGGTAGGACCCCTTCTTGCTCTGTGTCGTGTATGACGAATCGTCATACTGGTTCTCCACCTGGGACATCCTGTTCACATAGACCCAGGAACGGAGTTCCACCGGTCCCGGCAGGTCATAACTCCCCGACAGCTGAAACGAGGCCTTATTATACCGATCGATTCGATCATACTTGGGCGTCTGGGCAAAGGGGTCGTTCCTGTCGTTAATCACACTCGAGGGTATCCCATATGCGCCGCCGGAATAATTGAAGACCGCCCCCACATTGCTTCGATCGTTCGGGGCAAATCCCATATTGGCGAACAGATTGTCCTCCCTCCTGTCGCTGTTTTCCCGGAGCCCGCCATCCTCCTCAGAGGTGGAATGGAAATCGTCCGACAACCGCCACCCATTACTCCGCAGGCTGCTGCCGCTCAGAAAAAAATCCATTCCGTCCTTGCCGCCGGAGATATCGCCGCGTCCAAGAACCGTGCTTCCACTGGCTGCTTGCCCCGATGCCTGCCCGTGAAAACCTTGAGTTCCCTTCTTTGTGATAATATTGATCACACCCCCCAGCCCCCCCTGGTCGTAGAGGACCGAGTGGGTGCCGTAAGACACCTTTATCTTCGCGATATTTTCCACGGGCACAGTGGCCGCATTAAACTGTCCGTCAAAGGTAGAATTGAAGGGAATGCCGTCAAGGAGGAGCAGGACGTGCCTGGGACGGAATCCCCGGAGGTCTATGAAAGACTCTCCCCTCGGTCCGACCCTCACCTGGATCCCGGGCAGGAGCTTTATGGCCTCGGCGAGGTTCGTGGCACCGCTGGCTCTTATTTCGCCTGCCGACACCTCCCGGACCGTTCCGACTGATTCGGCACCGCCCTGCTTGGCAGTTACCACCACCTCTCCCAACGTATAGACGCCCTCATCTTTGCTCTGTTCCGCGGCGCCTGCAGGCCTGTTTGTGATCATCATCCCTGCTGCGGAACACAGCAGCCCGAGTACCAGCCACTTTCGAAATCCCATTCCCATCTCCTTACTAGAAATTTTTGGTCATTTCTATTACTTTACCCACCCTGTTGTCAACATCAATTCTTTATCATCCTTTTAATTCCCTATAATGACCCTTGTTTTCTTATAGTAACCAGGTAGCCTGCAACTGAGCACCATACCTCAGGCAGTCTCTTAACCCAGGGAAAAACGTTTTTTGGAATGACTGGTGAGAAAACGCCGTATTTCAGGGCTTATCTTTGGAGGAAGTCCTGACAAAATCGGGAGAGAGTGGAAATGGAAGGAAAGTTGAATCCGGAATCTGTCGAAAACAGAAATGCCGGTTGGAAGGGCTAATTCAAGTGAAAACGAACGGGAATTTTCACCCGCATGTTCACCACCCTTCCATTTTCTGATCCGGGTTTGAAAATCCACTTTTTGACAGCCTCTAGTGCAGCTCTATCAAGGCTCCGGTGGCCGCTTGACTTGGAAACCTTCACATCCCCTGCCGTTCCGTCCTTCTTGACGAGAACTTCTACTATTACGGTCCCCTGAAACCTGCGGCGCCTTGCCAGTTCCGGATATTTGGGCCGCGGATTCTCCAGATAGAGAGGGATTGCCATTTGAGCCGCCGGCCCTGATGGTCCTGGTTCGGTCTCAGCAGCAGCCTGACCTTGTTCCGGTATTGCAGAGACTCGATCAGGGTAGTCGGATAACGCATCCTGCACTGTCTCATCGTTCATAGGTTCCTTGAAACCGTTTACCGATGGAGTTTTCGAGATCTCCTTCTTTGGTGCCGGAACGGCATCTGCTGCCTGCTCAGGCTTGTGTGCTTCGTGGTTCTCCATGGGACCCGATGAATGGGGTGAGGGAACCGGTTTTGCTATTGCCTTGCGAGACACGAGCTTCTGGCGGTCCGCAGATTTGTGGTGGGGCTTATTTTTTGGGTGCGGTTTTGGGTTCGGGAAAGGCTTCGGTTTGGGGAGTGCCTTGCGCTCGATCTTTGCAGCCACCGGGCCTTTTCTCATTTTCGGGACCTTTTCCCGGACAGTTGCTTTGGGACCGGGTACCGGTTTCACGGAAACAAGCGTCAGGCTCAATGGGCTTTCATGCACCGGGTTCAGGGTTTTCCCGGGAAACCATCCGGACCCGCTGCTCAGAAAAAGCGCATGTATTCCAAGGGCGATTGCTCCAGCCAGAAAAAGTCTTTTCACCTTCCCTGCTCCGCCTGTGCCTGGAGAGAGATCCTGGTTAAACCTGCCGTCCTGATCTGGTCCAGCACCTTGAAAAGTCTCTGGTAAGAGAGCGCTCGATCCGCGAAAAGAAGCACTCCCGTGTCTGTTTTTCCCGCCGATTTCCTCTGTAATGTTTCCACCAGCGTATCACCGGTAACCTGCTTTTTATCCACAAAAATACGGCCGTCGGCCTTGACCGTCACCGAGAGAATCAACTTCTTACTCACCTTCGCCGTGGTGGAGGTAGGAAGACGGACGGGGAGGCCTCGATGGACGGCCATGGACAGCATGGCGTAAATAAAAAAGACCAGCAGGAGAAAGACAATATCAATGAGGGGCAGCATTTCAATGCGTGCCTTCTTCTGCGCGGGCCGGTACACCTTCATGGATCAGTACCTCTCTGCACATGATCCTGGTCCAGCTTTTGATACACGATTTCCAGGCTGGTGGCATACTTCTCAATGACCATGGCCGCATTTTCCACCCGGGTATTGAAATAATTATAGGGGAATACCGACAGGATCGCTATGGCGAGCCCGGCGGCAGTGGTAATCAGGGCCTGAGCGATTCCGGCCGTGACGGCTTGAGGGTGCTCTATTCCCGCCATACCCAGGAGATCAAAGGATGAGATAATCCCGAGGACCGTTCCGAAAATACCCAGAAGCGGGGCCACGGTAATCATGGTGTCCAGCACCGCCATGAACCGCCGCATGCGTTTCATTTCATCGGCTGCTGCCGATTCCATGGCCTTGACCATGGAAAAGTCGCGGTGCAGGATTCCCGTGACCAGAATCCTGACAATGAAGTCCCTGGAGCCCGAAACGACCTCCCTCACGTCCTCCCAATTCCCTTTCTGGCACAAACTGAGCACCCGTTCCACCAGTGACTGGTCGCGTCTCATATCTTCCCGAAACCAGAAGAGCAATCGTTCAATCACCACGGTCATGGCAATAATGGAACACGCGAGGAGCGGGTACATCACCGGCCCTCCCTTTACAAACAGATTCATCATGGTTTCCATCACCTCGTCCGGCAATTGGTCTATTAATTCGTTAGCATATTACTATGTTTCAACGCCGTGCCAAATCGGTCCTCTCGAGAAAACAGGGGAACGGGATGTTCCCGAGGCGGCGTCATGTCGGCCCTGGAGCAGGACAGCGGAAGGGACGACATCCGCAGTGAGCGGAGCCATGGACGGCGAAGCGAACGAAGCAGAGGGAATATGCCGGTTCTCTGCTTACAAGGCTTCAATATGTTCGTGTAATCGCAAATCGAAGCACTGAGCCTGCCACCTCCGGTCTCTACACCTAAACAATGCTCACCCGGGGTGATCCGGTAGCCGGATTTTTGTCCACGCTAACCGGGCATCCATACACGGCTTCAACGTTTCGCGCGGTAAGGACCTCCCCGGGCGTGCCTTCTGAAAATACTCTTCCCCTGTCCAGGAGCATAATCCTGTCGCAGTACCGGGCCGACAAATCAATATCGTGGGAAACGATCATCAGGCTGAGCCCCCGTTTTTTCTTCAGGGAAGAAAGGAGTTCAAAAATCTCCTTCTTGAAACGAAGATCCAGAAAAGAAGTCGGTTCATCCAGCAATATCAGCTCCGGCTCCTGGGCGAGGGCTCGCGCGAGCAGCACCCGCTGTTTTTCCCCCCCGGAGAGCTGATCGATGGGCCGCTCCGCAAGGTCGCCGCAATGAGTAGCTTCCATGGCTTCAAACGCCACCGCCATATCGTGTTCCCCTTCAAACTGGAACAGACCCATATGGGAAAACCGTCCCATGAGCACCACTTCCAGGGAAGAAAAGGCAAATTGAAAATGATTTTCCTGGGGAACCATGGCGATTTCCCGCGCAAGGCTCACTCTGCTATAGGCCTGAAGGGGCTGACCTTTGAGTGACACGACTCCTTCATGGGGCTCCAGAATCCTGTCCGCGACTTTGAGCAACGTGGTCTTTCCTGATCCGTTCGGGCCGAGAATACCTACCAGTTCTCCGGCCGCCATTTCCAACGATATATCACGCAGTGCCCACTGGGAAGCATAGCGGTATCCCACCTTGTTGAGGGTCAGGAGCCTGCCCATCGGCTTCCCCTTTTTCTGAGCAGATAGATAAAAAACGGTGCGCCAAGAAAAGCAGTGATGACCCCTACCGGCAGTTCCGACGGCGAAATAACCGTCCTGGCAAGCGTGTCCGCTGCGATCAGAAAAATCCCGCCGCCCAGGGCAGACACCGGCAACAGGAGTCGGTGATCCGATCCGAAAATCATTCGGCACAAATGAGGAATGACAAGACCCACAAAGCCGATGAGTCCTGAAAAGGCGACCACCAGACCAATCACGAGCGAGACTACCAGGAAACAGACAAGCTTGGCTCGTCCCACGTCCACGCCCAGGTGAAGCGCCGCTTCTTCTCCGGCCGTCATCAGGTTCAGATGTTTGCTGAAGCAGTAAAGGACCAGGAATGCAGCGATCACTGCGGGGGCGGTTATTGCCGATTCCGCAAACCTGCTCTGGCTCAGGTCTCCGTAAAGCCAGAACAGCATGGTATGGAGCCGGTCATCCACTGCCGTAGCAATAAAAAACATGATGACCGCCGTGAAAAACGCATTGATGATGACTCCTGCCAGGATGATCGTGGACGATTCCATTCCGACCCTTTTCTTCCCGAGCACAAGCACCAGATACATGGTAAGCAGGGCTCCCCCGAATGCCAGAACAGGGACGCCAAAATCAAAACTGAGACCCAGCATGATGCCGAGCACCGCACCGAATGCCGATCCGCTGGACACGCCCAGGATGAAAGGGTCCGCGAGGGGATTTCTCAGAAGCGCCTGAAAGACCACCCCTCCCAACGAAAGGGAAAACCCGGCAAGCCCCGCAAGGATCACCCGCGGGAGGCGTATCCGGAAAATGACGAGCCAGGCAGGGTCCGTTGCTGTCCCGTTTCCGAGAAGCAGATTCCACAGTTGGTCCCAGGTGACCGTAGCGGTACCGATCATGGTCGATAAAACCGCGGTGAGGATCAAGAGGCCCGTGAGGGCAAGGCATACCTTTATAACCCTCGCCGCGGAGAGCGGTCTTCCCCGCATGCCCGGTCCGTTTTGCCGGCTATCCTGAGGAGTCATTGTTTCCCGCCTTCCGGTCCTCATGCCAGTCAACCTCCGGATGAATATGTTCCGCCATAATCTCCAGGCCTTTTATGATACGAGGAGAAGGTCTGTCGATAAGATCCGAATCAATCAGATACACCCTTTTATTCCGGACTGCAGGGATGCTGGGCCATTTCAGCCACTCCTCACGGGCCTTCTCAAAACGGCCGCCCCGCTCCATGGATGAAATAATGATCACATCCGGTTTCTCCGCAAGCACCTCTTCCCTGCTTATTCTCGGATAGGTAACCGGGAGATCCCGGGTCATATTTATCCCGCCGGCAAGCCGGATCACGTCGTTATGAATCGTGTGTTTGTTCACCGTCATGATCGGCCTGATATTGATCTGCAGAAAGACTCTCGGACGTTTCAGGCCCGCCGTTTTTCTAATGATTTTTTCCAGGCGTCCGGTCAGGAGACCTGCAAGCCGGGCCCCTTCTGCCTTTATTCCTGCGATATCGGCGATGCGGGCAACAGTGGCGATGGTCTCCCGCACAGTCCGGGGATTCACGACATACACCGGGATCCCGGCCCGCTCCAGCAGGTGTATGGTGTACGAACTGTTTCCGTCCATGGTTCCCAGGACCAGGTCGGGCTTTAATTCAAGGATTTTTTCCGCATTCACCCTGATATAGCTTCCCACCTTTGGTTTTTTCAGGGCTGCCGCCGGATAGTAACTATAGCGGGTCACCCCTGCCACCCGGCCGCCAAGCCCCAGGTAATAGAGAATCTCCGTGATATTCGGCGCCAGAGATACAATTCTTCCGGGCGGTGAAGGGAGTACCACCGCACGGCCCAGGGCGTCGTGAAAAACAGTGCCCCAACAGGGGATCGCCCCCAAGAGAGAAAGACAGCATACCAGGGCAAGGGCCATCCGCCCCATCCCTCGACAGTTCCGCCTTTGTCTCACGTCTTCCTTCATGCTTCCCTTCTTTCAAAAAAAATCCCAGACCGATATCCTCGATCTGGGGAATTCCCGTTTTTATCCTCAAGATCTTACCCTGGGGAGTCCTGTCTCCACGAAAGGTACCCGGCCTGTTCAGGCAGGTCTTCTGACTTCCCTGCCCTTTTGACGGCCTTCCCGTCAGGGAGATCCAAGCTCACAGGCAAAGCGACGGCAATGAGGTATCAACCATCAACTATGAACTTCAACTCATCCTGCAGTGGCGTAGCAGGAGGCTGTTTTCGGACAGTCTCCACTGCCAAAAGGGGTCCCTCTTCCCGGAAGAAAGAGAGCAGGGTTACAGCGGCGGGCCCGTCCCCGAATTGCACGGGGTTCCCTATTAAGCTCTCGCACACCTGAACAGATATATTTATAAGGAATCTTCCCCGCGAAGTCCAGCCAAATCGTCAAAGAGTTGCCGCACGTGACCCTGGTCCCTGAGAAATGCTGGCTCGCCACACAGGAGATCGCTCTTCCAGGTCTGTTGAAATCCCACGCGTAAAGAGAAAGGATAAAGGCAAAAAGTTCTGCTTGAGAAGAGCGTTCCGAAGTGATAAAGGAAAGGCTGCATCAAGCGCTCACGCTACGACATTGATCTATTTACAAAAATCTGTCACTTCGGTGAAATCCGGAGTCCGGAACCCGGTAATTGCACGAATACATTGGACTCCGGCTTTCGCCGGAATGACAAGAGGACCAGGATAAGCCAAGTGACAGAGATCATTGAGAATGCCAGAGAAGTCCTGGAAATAGAAGCGCAGAGCATTACTGCGCTCATGGAGCGGATTGGTCCCTCCTTTGAGAAGGCCGTGGATATGATCATGAAGGCAAAGGGCAGGGTGATTCTCACGGGCATGGGAAAGTCAGGGCTGGTCGCACGGAAAATATCTGCAACCCTGAACAGCACCGGCACCCCTTCCCTCTTTCTCCACCCGGCGGAAGCCATACACGGTGATCTCGGCATGGTCACCTCCCGTGATATCGTTCTGGCCCTGTCCAACAGTGGTGAAACGACCGAGATCAAGACTATTCTGCCCCTTCTGAAAGGGATGGGAGCCCGGATCATCTCCTTTACCGGAAGGACCGGATCAACCATGGCACAGCTCAGTGACGTGGTCATAGATGTGGGAGTGGAACGGGAGGCGTGTCCCATGGGACTGGCCCCAACCGCGAGCACCACCGCCGCACTGGCTATGGGCGATGCCCTGGCCGTAGCCCTGATCAACCGTCGTCGGTTCAACCAGAAGGATTTCAAGAGGTTCCATCCCGGAGGAAGTCTTGGTGAACGCCTCTCCATCAAGGTACGGGAGGTGATGCTGACGGGAGACTATATCCCGGTCGTCTCAATTGAATCCAGCGTCAGGCAGGCGATCGAAGAAATAAACACAAAACGCATCGGCGCGACCCTTGTCGTGGATGAAAACCAGCACGTGGCCGGGATCATTACGGACGGGGACCTGAGAAGGGCCCTTCTCCGCAACTCCTTGATCCATGATATGAAGATCGCGGATCTCATGTCCCCCTCTCCAAGGACGATCGGCCAGGAGCAGACGGCGGCCGAGGCGTTGGCCATGATGGAAATGCACGGCATAATGCACCTGGTGATAACCGATCGCCAGAACCGCCTCAACGGCATCGTTCATCTCCATGATCTCCTGGGAAGAGAAGAATTCAGGATCAACGAGGGATCCCATCCCTCCGCGGCGTGTGATTTCTAATCCTCTTCCCGTTCATCACCTGCTCAAGCAGGTCCCCGATTGCCATGCATTCCAGGCCGAAAGGAAGATATCCGGCATATCCCAGGATGGGCATTTCAAAAACCCTGAAACGATCAACAAAGGGAATAGTATAAGACCATTTGGCCAGGCTGTAATAGTTCCACATCTCCCAAAACCACCCGCAGAAAAGGGCGGCGGCGGCAGAAGAAACGACCACGCGCCAGTCTCCCTCCCGCACTCCTGACAAGAGCGTTTCTTCACCGAAAAGAACCTGAAGGGAAAGAAGAATGAGAAGAGGTGCAACCCAGAGCAAGGAGAATAAATAATTGGGCCATACCCCGATGCCCAGCAGGCCCACATCTGCGGCAACCAGGGTCACCCATGCCCAGGTCTTCGGCCGGGGGAGGTCTATGCGGATCCAGGCCGTGAACCCCTCCCTTACCCATGTCATCTCACCGAACCATTCCCTCGCGCTCAGCACAGCAGCGAGCACCGTTGAAAACGGCAGTGTCGCCCGCCAGAAATAGGACCATCCATTCGTGGGGACGAGCACATAGGACCAGTTCTCCACAAACCGGTTCAAATATTCGAAAAACCACCAGAAGGCCGCGCTCAATGGGAAAAGCATCAGGAAGAAAAGCGGACGATCCAGCATGAGACAGCGGCCTCTGCGCCGATAACTGACTGCATTGATCACTACGATGAAGGAAAGCCACAACGGGGTGAAGGTGTGCAGCTGAAACGGTCTGCACCATGCGAGCCGGGTCCATGCCAGGAACCAGGAAAAAAGCCCTCCCAGGACTCCGGCCCAGCCCCACCACGGAAAAGAACGGGCCGGCTTTTCCTCCCCCCCCGGCTTCACCGGTCCGCATCTCCCGCGAAGCTTCAGCATTCGGACCGTGAAGGGTGTCAGAATGCCTGCGATGAGCACACTGTAAGAGATAAATGCGACCCAGGAAAACAGGGCGTGGTGAACATTTCCGTTCTTCGGAGGAAAAGCGAGATAGGGGCTCATCGGTGAGCCTGAGATGAAGACCCCAAGAAGGGGGAGCCCCAGGAGCATGCAAGTGAGAACTATCAATTTTGAGAGCAGGCGCCACAAGGTACTCAATCCATCCTCACCCGGATGTACCGGAAAGAGCCAAGTGTCAAAGCTCAAATGTCACATAAAATCCCAATGTTTCAATGACGGACCGTATTGCGCTCCCCGGTCTGCTGCAGGCTGGACAAGGGCAGGGCTCACAACAGCCATCTCTTGCTCGATTTGGGCGTTTGATTTTGGACATTGATTTATCATTTGGATCTTGAACTTCGATATTCCGGGGATCCCCGGAAAATATGCACCATTTTTTGGTTTGAAGCGCCGCGGAAGACACTAGAATTTCCTTTCCTTGCGGGTTGCGGATGAACTGGTGGTCCAGCGTTTGTAAAACGGCAGGGCCTTCTTTATTGCCGGCATGCTCTCACGGGCCGCCTTTTCCCCTTCGATGATCAGGTCCTTTGCCAGGAGAAAATCGGTCCAGTGCAAATTACCCACCTTCGGGCGTATGATCGCGTCCGCCTGTTTCAGCTTCTCCTGCTCCAGGTGAAAGGCCATGATATCGGTTGCCCGGACGTAGACATCCATGGCGCTTTTCATTTCATCATGCGCCTTGATTTCGCTCCCTACCGTAACAGCAACGACAAACTCGGCCCCCCGCTCTCTGGCAATTGCCGTTGGGACAAGGCTCACGACCCCCCCGTCGGAAAGCAATCGGTCGTCATCCCGGACAGGAGGGACCGCACCCGGGACAGCACAACTCGCCATGACCGCTCTTCGCAAAGATCCCTCTGACAGGACAACCGGCAACCCGCTTATGAGGTCTGTTGTCACGGCCACAAAAGGAATTCTGAGATCCTCAAACTTGATATCCGGCAGAAAATAGTCAATCATTGCCTGGAAATCATCCGCATGAAGGATACCGGGCCGAAACATGGCCTGGGCCAGAATAATCCTGTTCTTGAAAAAGGCCTGAATCTTCTGGGTGAGGGTAAAGTGCTTGCTCTCCTGGACCTCTCGTATGGACTTGAGAGCCGAGTCCTGAAACGTGGGACTCTCCAGGAAGCTGCTCACCATTTCATCCATTTCATGCGAATTCAGCCCGGTGGCAAAGGCGGCTCCAACAAGAGCACCAATACTGGTTCCCGCAATCACGTCAATGGAAATCGATTCATCTTCAAAGGCCCTGAAAACTCCGATATGTGCAAGACCCCTTGCGCCCCCGCCTCCCAAGGCGAGACCGATTCGCTTCCGTCTCCATATCATCTCAACCGCCACCCTTTCAGGACCGCCGGTCCCGGTTTCAGGGAGAACCCGCTCCCCTTTTCGAGTTCAGCCTTCCGTTGAATCTACATTTCCTTTCCCTTCTTTTCAAGCACAATACCAAACCTTTTTCCTTTTGCCTTTCTCCTTGAACCGTTACCCTTGAGTTCTACAATCCGCCTTGACATCTCGCAAGAAAGAGAATATAGACCAGCCTGTCATTATGGTACTTTCAGTTGCTTGGCAGGTGTGCCCTTTTATCCCGTTCATGAGGCAATTACTCCATGAAATTACACGAATACCAGTCGAAAGAGATATTCAGAAACCACGGCATTCCCGTTCCCGCTGGACAATTGGTCCTCTCTCCTGATGAGGTGGAGCAGGCACTCAGTAGAATATCCGGCCCGCCGTGGGTCGTCAAGGCCCAGGTGCATGCCGGAGGACGAGGAAAGGGCGGGGGTGTGAAAATAGTCCGGGACATCGAGGAAGCCGTGTCAGTCGTGCAGACCTTGCTCAAAACGCCGCTGGTGACGCCGCAGACCACCCCGGAAGGAGTCGCTGTCCATCAGGTTCTTCTGGAAGAAGGCATGGACATAGACAGGGAACTCTACCTTGGAATGACCGTGGACCGATCCACCGCTACACCCACCATGATCTTCAGCCAGGCAGGTGGCATGGAAATAGAGGAAGTGGCTGCCACCACTCCCGAGCTCATCCTGAAGGAGCCTGTCAATCCCGGTACCGGCTGGATGGGATATCAGGCGCGAAACCTCGCTTTCTCTCTTGATCCAGTGCCGCCGCCGGAGGTGCTGCGCGCACTGACTACCGTCATGCAGAAAATCTCGAAGCTCTTTGTGGAACTGGATTGTTCCCTGGTGGAAATCAACCCCCTTGTTATCACCAAGAAGGGGCAAGCCGTCGCCCTGGATGCCAAGATCACCATTGACGACAACGCCCTGTTTCGTCAAAAAGATGCGGCGGCCCTTGATGATCCGAAGGAAAAAGATCCCCTCGAACGCACGGCCGGGGAATACAATCTCAATTACATCAGGCTCGACGGCAATATCGGTGCCATGGTAAATGGGGCGGGACTTGCTATGGCCACCATGGATGTCATCAAACTGGCAGGCGCGGACCCGGCGAATTTTCTGGACGTGGGCGGCGGGGCCACTGAAGAGATGATTACCAAGGGTTTTGAAATCATTCTCCAGGACCCTCGGGTCAAGGCCATTTTGATCAATATTTTCGGAGGGATCCTTCGCTGTGACGTCCTGGCAAGGGGAGTGATTGAAGCAGCACGAAAAAATGAAATCGCAGTTCCGCTCATCGTCCGGCTGGAAGGGACCAATGTTGAAAGCGGGAGAAAAATTCTTAATGAATCAGAGCTGGAGTTTCTGGTCGCCGGGGACCTGACCGAAGCTGCTGAACTCGTCGCGAAGCAGGTGTGAGAGGGCATATCTGGAGTGAAATATGAGCATTTTGGTAGATGAAGACAGCAGGGTTGTAGTCCAGGGAATCACGGGCAAAGAGGGGAGCTTCCATACACGGCAGATGCTGGAGTACGGTACGAGGATTGTCGCCGGGGTAACGCCCGGAAAGGGCGGCATGCTCTTCGAAGGAATCCCGGTATACAACACCGTCCGCCAGGCCGTGGAAAAAGAAGGAGCCAATGTCTCGTGTATTTTTGTTCCGCCTCCCTTTGCAGGGGACACCATTATGGAAGCCGCAGCCGCAGGAATCAATGTCATTGTCTGCATCACGGAAGGGATCCCCATTCTGGACATGGTCAGCGTGGCGTCCTTTCTGCGGGACAGGGATGTCACGCTCATCGGCCCTAACTGCCCGGGAATCATCTCTCCCGGGAAAACCAAGGTGGGAATTATGCCGGGACCTATCCACCGCGCCGGAGGTGTGGGGGTTATCTCCAGAAGCGGGACCCTCACCTATGAAGTGGTCCATCAGGTTACCCTGGCGGGCCTCGGTCAGTCCACGTGCATCGGCATAGGGGGAGATCCCATTATCGGCACCAGCTTCATTGATCACCTCGAAAGGTTTGAAAAGGACCCGGAGACCCAGGCCGTGGTTCTCATCGGCGAAATAGGAGGAACCGCGGAGGAAGAAGCCGCAACATTCATAAGAAATTCATTCTCAAAGCCTGTCATCGCCTTTATCGCAGGCCAAACCGCGCCGCCGGGTCGCCGCATGGGGCATGCCGGGGCCATCATTTCAGGGGGACAGGGAAAAGCGGAAGACAAGATCAGGGCGCTCCAGGAGGCAGATATCAGGGTGGTCATAAATCTTGGACGTCTCGGAGAAGAAGTGCGGGAGGTCGTGGCAGGATAAAACAGACTTCCTCAGACTTCTTGACTCAGACCCTTTCCGGTGATACGGTCATACTAAAACGGACGGCTCCGACAGAGGAACCATCCGGACCCTTTGGAGGTATACTCATGTTTGGAATCGGAATGCCAGAATTGATCATCATCCTGATCATCATCCTGATCATTTTCGGGGCAGGAAAGTTACCCGAGATCGGCAGCGGCATCGGGAAAGGCATAAAAAACTTCAAGAAAGCGACCAACGAAGCCCAAAAAGAGATCCGGGAACCAAAAGAAGAAAATGAGACCGAGTCTCATGACGATAAGGCTTAATAGCTGAATAGTAAGCATCATAAAAGGTAAGAAGCAGAACCTTATCTCACACAGAGACGCAGAGGCCACAGAGTCTCAAGAACAAAAACGAAGTTTTTCTCTGATTGCTCTGTGTCTCGAGCGAACGAAGTGAGCGGGCGTGAGAAAAGTGATTTTTAAAAAGGAATATCATCCTCCGGCACCGTAACCGGTTCCTCCACCGGATATCTTTCATCAGGAGAGCTTGCCCTCCCCTCCTTGCCAGCGGGTCCAAGCATTTGCATGCTTTGAGCGAGAATTTCTGTCGTAAACCGCTTGTTTCCGTCCCGGTCCTCCCATGAACGCGTCTGGAGTTTCCCTTCTATATAGACCTGTTTTCCCTTGTGCAGATACTCGCCGCAGATCTCACCCAGTCGACCCCAGGCAACGATGCGATGCCATTCGGTCCGCTCTTCCTTGCCTCCATCCTTGTTGGTCCACTGCTCAGTGGTGGCGATCCGGAAATTCGCCACCGCCCTGCCGCTCGGCGTATAGCGCACCTCGGGATCCGATCCAAGGTTTCCGATCAGTATTACCTTGTTAATGCCGGCCATGTCAGATTTCCCCTTTCTCGCGTCTCCTGTTCATCTTGCGGTCGGAACCGATGTGGATGTGAAAAGGTATCACAGCGAAAGACACAAAATCAAGGGTATTTGTAAGGAGGGAATGTCCAGGTTGAAGGCTGAAAGCCGACGATTAACGAAATGCAATCAGTTTTGATGAACCCTCCGCCTCTGGTGGAGGGCCCTGATAGGTTCTCCCGATCCAGGATCTGGAAAGGCGTGCTGCTCAGAGAGAAAGCCTGTGAACCATTTCCTGGTTGACGAACGGGTATAAAAGCGCTAATATCCTGTTAATTCAATAATAATTAGCCTCGCAAACCCATTTTCACTTTTGTAAAGAGCACGAAGGAAGCGTCCGTCGCAGTATTGGCGGGAACGAAATATCTTTTTCATAGGGGTTATCAGAATGGTAAAGGTTATCCCCCTTGGGGGAGTCGGAGAAATAGGGCTGAACATGATGGTCATTGAGCATGAGGATGACATCCTCGTGGTGGACGCAGGATTGATGTTCCCCGATGAATACATGCCCGGCGTTGACCTGGTCATCCCTGATTTTCAGTATCTCAGGGAAAACAGGGATCGCGTGAAATGGGTCATCCTCACCCATGGCCATGAAGACCACATCGGTGCCATGCCCTTTTTCCTCAGGGAATTTTCAGTGCCGGTCTACGGGTCCAGGTTTACCCTGGAACTGCTGAAAGAAAAGTTGAAAGAGCATCAACTCCTGGACCAGGTGGATCTGCACAGGGTGGATGCCGGAGAGATACGCCCATTCGGCCCTTTTGAGGTTGAATTTATCCACGTAAACCACAGCATTATAGACGGATTGGGGCTTGCCATCCGTACACCTGAAGGCATCCTTGTTCATTCCGGCGATTTCAAGATTGACCCCACTCCTGTTGACGGCCTCCTCACTGATCTTCCCCGTTTTGCGCACTATGGTGAAGAAGGTGTACTGGCGTTCTTTTCAGACTCCACCAATGCAGAAAAGGACGGGTTTACCCTGAGTGAAAGCCAGGTCCGAAAGACCCTCGCGGACATTATTGAAGGATGCGAGGGCCGGATCATTGTAGCCATGTTTGCGTCCAACATCTCCAGGATCCAGCAGATCATCAACCTGGCCGTTGAGTTCGGCAGGAAAGTCGTCTTTAACGGCAAGAGCATGATTACCAATGTAAATATCGGCCGGAGGGAGGGCTTTATTCACCTCCCGGAGGATGTGGAGATAGGCGAACGGCGGATCGGCCAGTATCAGGACAACCAGATAGCGATTATCACTACGGGCAGCCAGGGAGAACCCATGTCCGCCCTCACCCGGATGGCCCAGGAGAGGCACAAGAACATCAAGATCAAACCCGGAGACACGGTAATACTTTCTTCAAAGTTTATTCCCGGGAATGAAAAGGCCATCGCCACTATCATCAACAGCCTGTACCGGATGGGTGCAGAGGTGGTATATGAGAAAGTCTCGGCCATACATACCTCCGGACACGCCAACAGGGAAGAACTGAAACTCATGCTCAGCATGGTGAAGCCGGAATTCTTCATACCAGTCCACGGAGAGTGCCGTCATCTTATGCGGCATCTCCAACTGGCGAAGGAAATGGGGATACCATCCGACCGGGCCCTCCTGGCGGAAGACGGCGTTGAAATCCGTTTTGAAAACGGCAAGGCCTTCCTGGGAGAACGGGTGCAAAGCGGCCGGGTGTTTGTGGACGGGAAAGGAGTGGGCGACGTTGGAGACATGGTTCTTCGTGACCGGCGCAGGCTCAGCGAACACGGCATGGTCATCGTTCTTTTGACTGTGGACGAAAAAACAGGAAATACCATTTACGGTCCCGACATCATTTCCCGGGGATTTGTATTCGAAGACCAGAGCAGTTTCATGCTGGAAGACGCCAAGTTCATCGTCCTTGAAATAATGGATGAATTTGTTCAGGCAGCGCCAGTGGACTGGCCTGAGGTGGAGTCGGAAATAGAAAGACGCTTGAAGAAGTTCTTTTACAATGTTATTGAACGGAGACCGCTGATTCTCCCCCTGATTGTCACGGTGTAAGACGGAAGGACCAAGACGCAAGGCCCAAAAAAGGCTTCATCTGGATTTTGCGTGCTTTGAAATTCAAGGATCCATAAATGGCAAAGCAGGCTCTGCTCTTTTTTCTTCGTGACCGGCGGGAGGGCTTCCTCTTTTCGTGACTTATCGGTGGGGGAAACCGCAGCCAGCCCGAAGGGTGGAATGCGGAGGGGGCAAGGCTCCCCCGTGGATAAGTCATTGAAAAGAGCAGCCCGGGAGACTTGGAGTCGAAGAAAAAAGAGCAGAGCCTGTAACATACAAATTGCTCTTTTTTAATGAGTGCTTCAGTAGGATGAACCAAGCAATGTTGAGAAAAAACGTGGAAAAGTCTTGACCAAAAAAGACACCAAAAAGAACCCGAAAAAGGATTTGCAGCCCGTGCACAGAGAAATACGGGGACTCGTTTTTCTTCTCCTGGCGATCCTGGTGGCAGGCAGTCTTCTCTCCTATCACCCGACGGATAAGCTGTTGTGGAATGTTACCGGGCCGCTCGGAAAGTCTCAAAACCTGTTTGGCGCCGTCGGCGCCCACATCGCCGGCGGTCTCCTGTTCCTCATGGGCTTCTCCTCATTCTGGCTTGCGATCGTCTGTATTGTGCTCTCCCTTCTCTCCTTCAAAGGCCGGTCTCTTTCCTCTCCGGTAATCAGTGTCATAGCCGCATTTGTCATGGTCGTGACCTCTTGCGGCATCCTGAATATTGAACTGCCCGATCCTGTACGGTTCGGGGAGGGACACATCATTGCAGGCGGCCTGGCGGGATTGTACCTGGCAGTATTTTCGGTTGACCTGTTGAATCATTTCGGCGCCCTCATTTGTCTCGTAGCACTTTTTGTCGTCTCTCTGATGTTCTGCACGAAGCTTTCACTGGGATGGTTCTTCTCCACCCTCTTTGCATGGGGAGCCATATCTGCCAGGAAATGCCAGACGCTCCTCGAGAAGCGGCGTGAACGGAAAAAAAGGGCCCGAAAAACCAGTTTGGCCAGGGGAAAAAAGAGGACCGCGCCGAAGGTCATCATTTCAGAGCCGGTTCCCGAAACCAAGAAAAAACCGGAGCAGAAGACTTTCTCCTTCATGGCCTTGGATGGTCACTTCGAGCTTCCCTCGCTCGACCTCCTTGATGATCCCCCGGAAAGCGGGAGCAAGAGAATCCAGAGAGAGAGCCTGGAGATGAATGCCCGCCGCCTTGAAAAGAAACTGGCAGACTTTGGGGTCCAGGGAGAAGTGGTGGAAATCCTGCCGGGTCCTGTTATCACCATGTACGAATTCAAACCCGCCCCGGGAATAAAAATCAGCAAGGTGGCCTCTCTGGCCGATGACCTCGCTCTCACCCTCAGGGCGTCCAGCATCCGCATCGTTGCTCCTATCCCCGGGAAGGCGGCTATCGGCATCGAAATCCCGAACAACCAGCGGGAAATGGTCTACCTGAAACAGATCCTTTCGAGTTCTGCATACCACGAATCCAGTTTCAAGCTCCCTATTGCGCTGGGCAAGGATATTACGGGAACTCCGGTGATCACCGATCTCTGCAGGATGCCCCATCTCCTGGTGGCCGGCGCCACCGGCACCGGCAAAAGTGTCTCCATCAACACCATGATCAACAGCCTGCTGTTCAAGGTTTCTCCTGACATGGTCCGCTTTTTGATGATCGATCCAAAACGGATCGAACTTTCCATATACCGCGATATCCCGCACCTGCTTCACCCGGTCGTTATTCACCCGAAAGAGGCCACAAAGGCACTCAGGTGGGCTGTACAGGAAATGGAGAGACGCTACATGCTCCTGTCCGACCTGGGCGTAAGAAATATTGAGGCCTATAACCGCAAAATCAAGAAAGGGGCAGTCCCCCCTCCCTCCAGTGATGGAGAGCCGGCCAAGAAGTCGCTGCCCTATATTATCCTCATCATCGACGAACTTGCCGATCTCATGATGGTGTCTTCAAGAGAGGTGGAAGAGGCCATCACCCGACTGGCCCAGATGGCGCGCGCAGCAGGCATCCATCTCATCATCGCAACACAACGTCCTTCGGTTGATGTGCTGACTGGAATCATCAAGGCGAATTTTCCCACACGCATCTCCTTTCAAGTCTCTTCAAAGGTGGATTCAAGGACAATCCTGGATGCAATCGGGGCGGAGCATCTGCTGGGGGATGGAGATATGCTCTTCATGCCTCCCGGGGTGGGCCGCGTCATCCGGATCCACGGCGCCTTTGTCTCGGAAGATGAGATTAAAGGGGTGACCGACTTTCTCAGGAGCCAGAAGAAACCGGACTACGACGAGAGCATCCTGACTGTCTCTGAGGACAATGGCATGGACGACACAGAAATGGAAAAAGATGAGAAATATGACCAAGCCGTAGAGGTTGTGGTGCAGACCGGTCAGGCCTCCATTTCCATGATACAGCGGAGACTGCGCGTGGGATACAACCGGGCGGCACGCATGATTGAACTCATGGAGACGGAGGGAATCGTGGGTCCTTCCGACGGCGTGCGCCCGAGAGAAGTTTATGGAAGGAAAGGGAGCTGAGATGCGGCGGACAATATACCTGTTTTTCCTGATTGTTGTTCTCTCCCTGCCGGCTTCTGCCTCTGCAGAGGAAGATGCAAATTCCCTGATGGCGAAGATACAGGAAAAATACGGGCACCTGGAAGCGGCGACCGCCTCTTACACGCGTGACGTGATTACCCGCTCCATGTCAATGATGGGCATGCAGACAAGCGGTGACTTGGCAACGGGCCGTCTCTTTTTTCAGGTCCCTCATTTTATCCGGATGGACCAACAGACGCCCACCCATGAAATTCTGGTCTCGGACGGCACGGTCCTCCTGTGGTATCTCCCTGCCAAAAAAACCTTATACAAATACCCGGCCGAAAAATTCGGCAAGGAATTGTTTGTGTTGAGAGATCTGTTTCGCGGCCTCGACAATGCAGAAAAAAGGTTTCATATCGCTCTTCTGGAAAACACAAAACCCGGCATGCTTCAACTAAAGCTCACTCCCAATCCTCCCTGGGAGCAAGTGGACTACCTGATCGTCTCCTTTTCTTCCACCCTTGAAATTCAGGGTCTTGAAATTCATAATCTTCTTGGCAGCATCACCCGTTTCACCATTAAAGGGCTGAAGGCTGCCGGCCCTTTTGACAAGGGTTTTTTCAAACTGCAGGTGCCGGAAAACACCAAGGTAATACAGGAAAATTAAGCACGTCTTCCAGTGGCCGGCCGAGACTCATGGGCTTTCTGTGCACACTGCGGTAAGCACCTAAAATCCAAATGACCAAATCCAAATGTCAAATGAATGACCAATGCCAAATGAGCAAAGATAAAAACCTGCATGAGCCGGTCATATACCCCAACTGACTGAGGCAAAGGCAAAACATCTCTTCTTGACATTTGAGCTTTGAAATTGATTTGTCATTGGGGCTTTGGCATTTGACATTAAACAGGCTGCTCACCAGGAAACACTTGTTTTGTTCTCCAAATCAGCACAGTGATCTCCATGCTTACACTACTTTTTCAGTGCCTGATCAAAGTCTGCAATGAGGTCATCGGTGGCTTCAAGCCCCACCGAAAACCTGATCAGGGTGTCCGATATCCCAAGGGCTTCCCGGTCCCGAGGCGGCATTCCTGAATGGGAAGTGGTGGCGGGCCTGGTAATGAGACTCTCCACACCCCCGAGACTGGGCGCGACAAAAGGAATTTTCACGTTCCCAATAAACCGTTCCGCAGCTTCAACGCCTCCTGTCATCTCAAAGCTCAGCATGCCGCTGAATCCATCGAACAAATCCCTGGCCCGCTGGTGCCTGGGATGGCTTTCAAGGCCTGGGTAATTGACGTTCTCGATTTTCGGATGAGCCTCCAGGAACCGGGCAATTTCGAGGGCGCTGTCATTCTGGTATCTCATCCTCACGGCAAGGGTCTTGAGCCCCCGGTCAAGCAGAAAACACGCATGAGGGTCAAGTGAACCTCCCAGATGATTCAGGGTATGGGTGACCTTTTCAACCAGTTCACCCCGCCCTATAACAGCGCCGGCCACGATATCGGAATGGCCATTGAGATATTTTGTCCCGCTGTGTAGAGAAAGGTCATAGCCCCACTCGGGGGGTCTGAAGTTGACCGGGCTCGCAAACGTATTGTCAATGATGGAAATGAGACCATGGGCCTTTGAAAAGTCTGCGACGGCCTGCAAATCGGCAACTCCCAGCAGGGGGTTCGTCATGGTCTCCACGTACATTACCCTGGTTTCGCGCCGCAACAGATTCTCCCAGGAATCAGGGTCGTCACCGTCAAAGAAGTCACAGGAAATTCCAAGGCCGGCCAGGTCTTTGGTGATGAAACCGTGGGTCCCTCCGTAGAGACATTCCTGTGCCAGGAAATGGTCACCAGGAGACAGGAATGCAAGGAAAACAGCGGAAATGGCAGCCATGCCGCTTGCCGTTACCAGAGCAGCTTCCGCATTCTCCAGGGCGGCCAGTTTCCGGTGCAGAAGTACATGATTCGGCGTGTTATTGAGACGAATGTATTTCAGATCATGATAGCTGCCTTGCCCGCAGTATAAAAAAGTTGATGACTGGAAAACAGGCATGCTGACCGCGCCCTCGATCGGATTTTCAGGTGCTCCCGCATGAATCAACTTGGTTTCCAGGCGGATCCCGGATTCTTCCATATTGTTTCCTCCTTTGTGTCAACGATGGAAAAGAACGGACTCAGAAAAACCTTTTTCGGTTCATCCGTCTGAAACGTACTTCAGGCGAATATGAGCTAAAGGAATACAGGCTATGGCCATTTTTCTTCGGCTCCGAGTCTCCCCCCGGGCTGGTATTTTCAACGATGTACCCATGGGGGAGTTTTGCCCCCTCCGCATTCCAGTCCTCAGGAAAAAGCCATACCCTGTATGCGTGTTGATCAACCTTTGAGCATCAAAGTACTCAAAAGATGAACCCCTTTTTTTATGCTCCGCACCCGCCCACGCCTACCTTCACTTGTACCCATCCATACATGAGATAGTTTGAGATCAAGGCATACGAGGATTTTAACCAGAGGAATACATGAAGGTATTTCGAGGATTAAAATCCGAGCATAACGACGATATCGGGCAAAGTAGCCATTCATGGATGGGTACTTAATAGTCATGTGGGACGCCCTTGATATGCAGCATCAAGTGATCGCGATCATCAAGGTCTTCCAGCCATCCGTAATTCGCATCGTCCTTGCTGTCCAGGTCCTTGATATACGGCTTAATATCCAGCAGGGGCGTACCATCAAAGGTATCCAGGCCCGAAGTAAATACCTCATTTCCCGTGACGCGTTTGACCTCCACAATGCTCAGACCCAATGGATTCGGCCGAACCGGTGATCGGCTGGAAAAAAGGCCCACGTTTCTCCCCGGCGTCCACGAAGGAGAAACAGACATGGAGGCTTCCCTGCTCACGCGATGGATGAAATAGAGCACATAGATATACCGGAACCGGTCCAGGTCCCGAAGCCCATCAGCATACTCAGGATCAAGACAGAGGCGGAACTCCCCCTCATCGTTTGCGACAGGCTGGTACGGAGCACTGTCCCGGTAGGGTGTCCGAATAACACCGATGGGCTTGAACCGGTACTCTTCACGGACTTCCTCCCGCCTCTTCTCTTTTCCTTTGTCCTGATCTTTTCTTTCCTCAGACTTTTCAGGAGTCACGCTCGGCTTCTCCCGGGTGACGAGCGTGCGTGCCCGCTCAATATGACTGTTTGTCTCCTTTGACAGCGCCAGGACCTTTTCCAGTTCCCCTGCCACACCGCTCAATCCGGCCGCCTCCGCCGTGTCCTTCCATTTTTCATGGTCGAGCATATGCTGCTCATTGTGATGTATCCAGTAGGAAAGCAACCGCTCCAATTTCTGGATATCCGATAATTCCTTCTCCGTACTCATGAATACTCTCCTTTGAATACCTTTGCATTTTCGCCGTTCATAAAACTGATTTCGTAATCAGAAAATACCGCGTCAATCTTGACCGCCGGGGAAAAGAGCCGGATTCAACTCATACATCGGGCTTTTCCGCTGCGCGGCCTCCGGGAGGTAGCCCAGGCTGGGACTGAGTATGCCGCTCCCCTTGAGGTCGGCTATCAGGGAATCCATCCTGTCCTGCAGATGGAATGCCCTGCATGCCTTTTTTATCTGGACGGCGGTGATGCGGTTCCCTTCTGCATATTCTCCCAGCTTCTTCACCAGCCGGGGGAACTGATCCCACGCAGGCTCACCCATCTTCCTGGCTGTTTCCGCCACAGCCTTCCCGGGTTCCCACATGCCGCTCCGGATTGCCTCTTGCACCAGACACTTGACGACATTGGGCAGCTCATATATCTCCCCGGCCATGGGTATCAGGACCCGATCTCCCCATTCCATACTCCTGGAGGTCCTCACAGGGAGCAGTATTCTCCAGTCATATCCCAAAAGCAACACTTCTTCGATATCATCTTCAGGCGCAATGAGCTTTTCAATCCTCTCATAGGATATCCGGCCTTTCTTCACAGCATGACTTAGAATCCGTGCAAGAGAACCGGCGTACTCGTGCACGAAACAGCGTAAGGCTTTTTCTATCTTTCCATATTCATCCATCGGCAACTCACAGGCAAACCACCCGCCGGATCGGGAGAATCAGTATTACCATACCCGCAGCAGCGGTTCAATGCAAGTATGCCCAGATCCATCGTTTTAATTTCCCGTGGTGCGTTTCTCCGGGTGATTTGGCACATTCTTGATCAACCGGGAAGGGGGCGGATGCAAGGAGAACATCCTGTCCCCGGCTGGGGCGCCAAGGAGCGATTCGCGAATCTCCTCCCGCAGAGCGGAAGGCAGCATGAGGCCCATTGTGGGGAGCTCAGGGGGGAAGCCAAAGGAACACCGTTTGAGCTCTGCGAAATCCCGTCTTGGCGGGGCGTTGATGCCTCACTGGTGGATTGGAAGAATGAAGGGATGTGGCCGACGATTCAGAGGGTAAACCGGGCTCCTACTCACCCAGATAGGCCTTTTTCACCTGCTCGCTTTGCAGAAGCGCCTTGGCGTCGTCCTCAAGCACTATTCTGCCGGTTTCCATGACATACCCCATATCGGAGTTGCTCAAGGCCATATGCGCATTCTGTTCAACCAGAAAAATGGTGGTGCCGCTCTTATTGATGGTGAGAATGGCCTGAAAAATGGTCTTGACCAGTTTCGGCGCCAGTCCCAGCGAGGGTTCATCCAGGAGCAACAGCCGCGGTCTCGACATAAGTGCCCTGCCCATGGCCAGCATTTGCTGCTCACCCCCGCTCAAGGTTCCCCCGAGCTGTTTGGTCCGCTGCTTGAGTATGGGGAAAAGGGTATAGACCCACTCCAGGTCTTTGGCGGTCTCCGCCTTGTCCCGGCGCAGGAAAGCCCCCATTTCGAGGTTTTCAAGGGAGGTCATCCGGGGGAAAATCTGCCTTCCTTCAGGGGTCTGGGCGACACCTTTTGCAGCCACCTGTTCCGGCCGGAGGTTTTGAATCGGTTGCCCGTCAAACAGTATTTTTCCCTCAGCGGCAGGCTGAACACCAAAAATGGTCAAAAGCGTTGTTGACTTACCGGCGCCGTTCGCACCGATCAGGCACGCAATGCCGCCGTGGGGGATGGACAGCGAGATCCCCTTCAGGGCATGGATGTTACCGTAGTACGTGTGGACATCTTCAAGTTGTAGAATCGGATTTGCACCATCCATGATCTCAATCACCTGCGCTCAGTTGTTTTTCCTCATGAAATTCCCGCTTCCTCCTTGTTGCCGGGATCAGTCCTTCAGGTCGAAGCACCATCATGACGGCCATGGCCAATCCAAATGCGAGCATCCGGTAGGTCTGGAGTTCGCGGAATACTTCGGGAACAGCTATCAATACCACTCCTGCGAGGATGATGCCGGGAATGCTCCCTACCCCGCCCAGCACCACAATACAAAGGACGATACAGGACTCCATAAAAATGAAGAAGTTGGGGTTCGTATAGCTGAGCTTGGCAGCAAAGAAGGCACCGCCCACCGATGCAAATGCGGCCCCCATGGCATAGGCAAGAAGTTTAAGCCAGGTGGTCGGGACACCTGACAGTTCCGCGGCTACTTCGTCTTCACGGATGGCCACCCACGCTCGGCCGACACGCGACTTGTCAAGCCTGTTGACGGCAATGATTGTGAGAATAGCCAGGATGAAGATCAGATAATAAAGGCCAGGAAGTGATTTCAGCTTGAAGACTTCCCAGGTCAACCCTCCCTCGCCCAATGAGGGGTAGTAGATCAAGGGTTTTTCCATACCCAGCAGGCCGTTGGGCCCATGGGTCAGCTTGTCCCAGTTATTGAGGACCAGCCGGATGATCTCACCAAATCCCATGGTCACGATCGCCAGGTAATCACCTCGCATCTTCAGCGTTGGGTACCCTATGATGCACCCCAGAACAGCCCCCAGTGCAACCCCGATGGGCAGACAAGCCCAGAAGGAAAGGCCGAAATGGAGATTAAGCAGGGAATAGGAGTAAGCCCCTACGGCATAAAAGGCTATGTAGCCCAGATCCAGCAACCCGGCAAGTCCGACGACAATATTGAGGCCCAGGCCCAGGACCACGTAAATGAGGCAGGTGATTCCCACATCAATCATGTACCGGTTGGCAACAAGGGGGAAAATGATGACCATGAGCAGGAGAATGGAGATGTAGTATTTTCTGGGAATCCTCTTGATGGTGCCCGAAGCGGGGCTGAAAAGCGAGGACAGGCCAGCGGTGGATTTTCGGTACCCGCCCGTACCGCGCAGCGTCTTGGCAATCAGTCCAATCGCCAGTATCGCCACGAATACTCCCCAGACTCCAAACGCCCTGCCGGCATGGAAAGAAGTGGTGGGGAAACCCACCATAGGCAGGATAAGGATACCCAGAAACACGGAATACACGAAGAATTTCTTGAGGTCGCTTTTCGCCATTTTCAAACTCTCGTCTCTGCCACGTCTTCACCCAGTATACCGCTGGGCTTCAGGTACAGGACCAGGATAAGCACAATAAAAGTGGTCACGTCCTTCCATTCACTGGGAAGGAAGGCCGACCACAGCACCTCAACGCCGCCGATGATCAAGCCGCCCAGCATAGCGCCAGGTATGGAGCCGATACCCCCAAGGATTGCAGCGGCAAAGGCCTTGATCATATAGATAAAACCCATATCAAAGCGGACGGAACCATAGTAAAGACCGACCATGACACCAGCCGCCGCTCCGAGGGCAGGCCCTATGATGAAGGTGACGCGAATGGTCTTATCGATATCAATGCCGCACATCCTGGCCATGGTCTTGTTCTGGGCGGTCGCCCGCATCGCCTTTCCGAGCCTGGACCCTTTCACGAACACGTACAGTGCGGCCATGAGAGCAACGGAGAGGATAATAATAAATATCTGGCCATACGTAATTCTGGCGTCCATGATCGACACCCCTCGTATACTCAAGAGTTGTGGATAGGCGCGATCGGAAACCCCCTGGCTGAGCATCATGCCGTTTGACAAAAAGATGGACATCCCCAGTGCGCTCAGGATTGCAGCGAGTCGGGAAGCATTCCTGAGAGGCTTGTACGCCACTTGTTCTATGGCCACTCCCAGCACGGCCACATAGGCCATGGCCAAACCGAACGCCAAAATCATGGTGAGTATAAAATGGGTCTCCACAAAGCCGAACTTCTGCAAAATGGCCAGTACAATGATTCCTATGAAAGCCCCGGACGTAAACAATTCACCATGCGCAAAGTTGATCAATTCAATGATTCCATACACCATGGTATAGCCCAGGGCGATAAGCGCGTAAATGCTTCCCAGAAAAATTGCATTGATCAACTGTTGAATGATGAAAGACTGAGTATCCATAACGGCCGGTCCTTATAAAACTGCTCGAGTGTGTTTTGACGGTATGGAGAAGGCCCCTTCAAGGGGAAAAAGGAACAGGGGTCACCCGGTCTCGTCGGCCCCTGTTCCCAGCTGGAGTTTAGAGGTACTTTCCGGTCAGTGGATCCCAACAGGCGACAAATTTTCCGTTCTTGACAACCCATATGATATGTGCAAGTTTCCGGTCGCCTTTTTCATCAAACTTGACATCACCGGTTACCATGCCCTTCCAGGTTGTTCCGCGCAGGGCCTTTACCACTGCGTCTGTTTTCGTCGTCCCGGCCTTTTTCATGGCCTTCAGAAGAACCATGGCCGCATCATAGGCGTAATAACCGTAGGACCCGATATTCTTCACATTCCACATTTTCTTGTAGGTTTTCTCAAAATCTCTCCTCTCCTGGCTGTCAGGCGCCTTTGCAAACGTCAAATAAACGCCCTCGGTCGCCTTTCCACCAACCTCCAGGAATTTGGGATGATAGACCGCATCTTCCGTGATCAGAGCTGATTTGATGCCCAGTGCCCGGATTTGCCTGACCATCAGGGACCCTTCCGGCTGGTACACGCTCATATAGATCACGTCAGGGTTGATTCTCTTGAGGTTTGTCAAAACAGCAGTAAAATCCTTATCCCCGGGGGTAATATGTTCGAGGGCCACGATCTTTATTTTACCGTCTTCTTTCGCGAACTTCGTGATATTCTCGGTAAGTCCGACCGTGTATGTCTGCCGGTCATCAATGAGCGCCAGGGTCTTGGCCTTGAGGCCGTCTTCGATAAATTTGACCGTTGACCAGGCCTGAACATCGTCCCTGGGAGGCATTCTGAAAATCTGCTTGAAGCCTCGTGCAGTGACATCCGTGTGAGTGGAGGCCGGGGTAATCTGGATGATGTTCGCCTCATGGAGGGGAACAGAAGCCGGAATTGTGGCTGAGGAACAATAGGCGCCTATTACTCCCGCGACGCCGCTGTTAATGAGTTTGTTTGCGGCCATGGTCGCCTTGCCGCCGTCGCAGGCGCTGTCGCCCGGAAGCACCTCAATCTTATCGTACCCGGGCAAGCCACCGGCCTTTTCAAATACCGCAACAGCCGTCTTTACGCCCTGCAGGATGTCCGTACCATCCTGTGCGTACGGCCCGGTCAGGGGGCTCAGAGTGCCGATCTTCAAAGTTTTCCCAAGAGCCATCCCGCTCACACCCATTACTAATGCAATACACAGTGCCAGAATAATAGTCTTTTTCATACACTCCCTCCTCTTAAACGTGAATATTGATGAAAAACAAAAAAGACGATCGTCTCTTTTGTGGAACCGCTCCAGACAGGTACGCAGCGAGTTTCACGGCAACCCGGCTGTTCCCGGCAAAATCGTCGGGCTCAATCCTCCGCAGTGCTTCCAAGATAGGCCTCGATCACTCTCTTGTCCTCCTGGACCTCCGCAGGAGTCCCCTCGGCTATCTTTTGCCCGTAATCGAGCACCGTAACGACTTCAGAAATGCCCATGACCAGTTTCATATCATGTTCTACTAGGAATATGGTAAGCCCGGTCTCACGCAGCTTGAGAATAAGATCCATCAACTCGGATGTTTCAATGGGATTCATACCCGCCGCAGGCTCATCCAGCAGAAGGATTTCCGGCCGCGTGGCCAGAGCACGTGCGATTTCCAGGAGGCGCTGATCGCCATAAGGCAGACTCCCTGCCGATTCATTGTGCAATTCAGCCAGGCCAAGGAATTCAAGAACTTCCATGGACTTTTCGTGGATCTCCCGTTCTTCCCTGGTTTCAAAGGGTGTCCGCAACAATGCCCGGACTGCCCCGCTCCTGGTGCGGCAGTGCATGCCGACCTGGACGTTTTCCAGGACAGTCATGGATTTAAAGAGACGTATATTCTGAAAAGTTCGGGCTATTCCATGGGAAATAATACGGCTGCTTTTCAGGTGATTGAGTTTCTTGCCCTTGTAGATAATGGTTCCCCTTGTGGGAGGATAGACGCCGGTAATCATATTGAAAACAGTGGTTTTCCCAGCGCCGTTGGGACCAATGAGGCTGACGATCTTGCCTGTGGGGATATTCAGCGTCAGGTCTTCAACTGCATGCAGTCCGCCAAACCATTTTGAGACATTTTTTAAAACAAGTTGAGCCGTCATTCAGAACCTGTAGTATATTTCTCTTTCGCGTCCTGCCCCCGGGAGATGCCCTGATAGCTTCATGAAGGAAAATGCTCTGTTTTCTTACTGCTCCTCAATATCGTTGTCAAGGCTTTTTTCGTTCCATACCATAGGCGTCTCCGTGACAACCCATGGAAATCAGGCAAAGAGTTATGTCAGAGATTAAACCTGTATTTGACCGATCCACTCATGACATACAACGCCATCCATGCTGCCACATGGCTGGAAACGTTGTTTGTATCCGTCATGGGATAGATCTCCACAAAATCAAATCCGGCGATACCTGCGGAGGCAAAATGATGCAGGCACAATGAAAGCTCGAAAGAGCTCAATCCACAGGGATCGGGAGGCCCGCCCGGGTTATGCGCAATGTCCAACACATCACTGCATACGGTCACATAGACTGCGTCAGTGCCATTCCGAACGATATCCAATGTCCTTCCGATAATGTATTTCAGCCCCTTGTCTTTCATTTCAAAACTGGTAAAGATCGTAGCGCCTCTCTCCCTGGCGGATTCAAACTGTTCTTTATTGTTTCTCGGTCCCCTGATCCCCAAATGGACGATATTTTCCGGATCAACATTTTCTATCTCATAGATTCTATGCAACGGTGAACATCGTGCGTACCGCTCATCTCCATACACATCAATGTTGTCCAGATGCGCATCCAGGTGGATAACTCCCACCTTTCCCTCGGTATGTTCTGCAAGCGCCGTGACGATCGGGATCGTTATGGAATGATCCCCGCCGAAGGAAATTGGAATAGCTCCGCCCACAATGATATCTTCAGCCTTGTTCTTTATGCGGGAAAGGGTCCGGGCTATGTCGCCGGGAACGATCTCGGTGTCTCCATAGTCACCGGCACGCAGGTAGTCAAACACATCGAACCCGAACTCCGGCAAAAACCCGCCGTACCGCACGCTCGCATTCCTGATTGACTTTGGCGCAAGTTCGCATCCGGTGAATGATCCCCAGGTTACAATCCCTTCCCAGGGAGCTCCCATGAACACCACGTCGTATTCAGTCACTTCTTCTCTGTTTCTGATTGCCGGCAAGCCCAGAAATGTCGGCGTTCCGCTGTAAATTTCGGGAAATCTCCGCCCCGGAACAAACGTCTTTGGTTTTCCTTTCATCATAGCGATCTCCTCAGCCTTGCTGTTTCTCAATATGCGCTAAACGACTTTCTTTTTGATACGCCTGTGACACCCGTTATGAGCAAAGGGAGTCGCATACCTGCACTTTCATACAACACTCCGGTCACCGATGGCAATCCCTGAAATCTATTTTCATTTTTTGAAAAATGGGACCAGCGTGCCGTATTTTTCGCAGCAGCTCACAGGCAGTATCAACAGGTGACTCTTGACGGGCCGCCCGAAAATAACAAAAACCGGTTGCAATCACTATTCAATTCTTCTACAAAGCTATGGGTCAGGATACGATGATCCGTTTGCCGGAACGAGTGGGGAGCGAATATGAAAAGTGAGAGGGCTATTGTTGTCGTAGGGACTTTCGATTCAAAGGGTGATGAGCACCGGTTTTTGAAGGATCGGATTGAGATCCGGGGACTCCGGACCATTGCCGTCAACGTGGGAACCGGGGGACCATCCTCATTCCCGCCTGATATGGATTTTTATGCTGATTGCATCATCAAGGGACGACTGGAGGACAAGGGGCGTGACGGGATGATTCAGGCTGTTATCTCAGCAGCGAGGGACAAAATCCTGGATCTTTATGCCCGAGGTGAGGTGGGCGGTATTCTGTCGGCCGGCGGGGGCACGGGGACCCACATTGCCGCCAGCATCATGCACGTGCTTCCCATGGGCATCCCCAAGATCATAGTCTCCACGGTTGCCTCCCGCGATATGTCTTCAGTTGTCGGCACCAGGGACATCACCATGATGCACAGCGTCACGGACATCATGGGCGTCAACAGCCTGCTCGGGGGTGTCCTGGACCGAGCCGCAGCAGCGGTGTGCGCCATGGCGGAGAGCAACTGGGAAAGTCCTCACAGGAAAAAACGCGTGGCCCTCACCATGTTCGGGTTCATTACCCGTGCCGCCGAGCAGGTCAGAGAAAACCTCGAAGCCCTCGGATACGAAGTCATTCCTTTTCACGCTAACGGCACCGGGGGCATGGCCATGGAGGAACTGGCCCGGGAAGGATATTTTGACGGTATCCTGGACCTGGCAACCCATGAACTGGCCGACGAACTGGCGCAGGGGTACTGCAAGGGTATCGGGCCGCTGCGGCTTCAGCCGGTCAGTGGCAGCAAGGCTCCCCGCCTTGTGATCCCCGGCGGCCTTGACTGCGCTGTCCTGGAATTCACCCGGGGCACCATCCCACCGAAATTCAAGGGAAGGAAAATCTTCTTTTACGATTTCCGTTCGGCAGTGAGACTGGACCTGGAAGAGACGAGGATCATTGCAGATCAGCTCGCAGGGAAGCTGAACCTCGACCCCTCGACCGTAAAGGTCCTCATTCCCATGGACGGCTGGTCGGAAGCGGATAAAGAAGGGGAACCCCTCTATGATCCCCCGATGCGGGACGCATTCATAGCAAAACTGAAAGAGAATCTGGACCCCCGCGTTCCCGTCAGGGAAGTGGACGGTCACATCAACGATCCATCTTTCACACGAATAGCGTCGACTATGATGGACGAAATGGTGAGAGGTTAGAACCTGCAGGGAGATTGTCTCTTGCGCTTTTCGAGTTCTCCTGCTGCTATCTCGAATGCACTTTGGGTGCAGAACCATGTTTCATAATGTTCAACCAGATGGCGGCAAAGCTCAAAGGGAGTAATCCCCTGCCTTTCAACTTCTTTTGAAAACCCGATCTGTGAAAACCGCCATAATTTGTCGGCATCCTTGACCACGGCTTCTTCAAGGGAGCGAATATCGTCACCCGAATCGTGCACTTGTATGATGGAGGCGATCTTGTCGATGAGCAATGGATCGTAGTGGTTGCGTTCCAATAGGTGCCTTGCTATAGAAGCCCCCTCCTTTTCATGAATCAGGTTCAGCCTTTCCGATTCCGCTCCTCCGGCTTTCACCCCGAAAGCGCTCTTGATCTCCCGGCGCCCCAGGCATGACCAACCTACGTCGTGAAGGACGATCGCCGGCTCTATTATTTTCCTGTTGCCTCCTTCCTGTTCCATCAGGATCAAGGCATACTCGTGAGAAATCCTGGCATGGATAAAGTCACCCCTAACCGCCAGATAGGGTTTCGCCTCTTCGAAAAGCCGACTGATAAACGACATCCAATCCGAATCATTCTTGGAGTCAACCAATGCCGTCTCTCCTAAATCCACCATCTAGTTTTCGCATCATGAATTTCACCCTATGTGATTTGGCGAAATCCCTGATCACCAGCAAGGTGTCAGGTGTAAGGCACCGAGGAGCGACGAATGAGACGTATAAACAATACGTCGCAAGGAGGAGCGATCGAAGCCAACGCAGCAGATGATACCTTGATGGTGATCGGGGTCTCTCTTTCACTCGATGGCCCCGGCAAGGCGGAGAAATTCTCTTGCAGGAAGAGAGAGTTCCACATTCCGAGGGAAAACAATAACGGTCTGGACCAGGATGGGTCCTTCCTTGATGCGCAGAGATCGAAGGAGTCCCATTTTGACCTCCAATTCGACTTCGGGAACATAGAGAAAGGAGATACCTCGCCCCTTCATCACATATTCCTTTATGAATTGCACACTCCCGGCCTCAATCAGCACGGAAGGAATGATGCCGTGTTCTCGGAGCAATGAAAGGATAGCGTATCTTGAACCTGAACCCTCTTCTCGGATGATGATGGGTTCATTTTTCAGCTGCTTTAAGGAGACTGTTTTTTCCGCAGCAAAACGATGCTCAGGGGATGTAACCAGGCAGAACTCCTCTCTGGAATAGTCGATGACTCTCAATTTATTCCCATACGACAGCTTGCCGATAATCCCAAGATCATACCGAAATTCTCTGAGATCATCGGCAATCTCCAGAGAACTCCCCACTTCCAAGGAGACCTTTACACCAGGAAATTGCTCCTGAAAACGGGAAAGGAGACCGGGCATAAGGTGCCTTGCGAAGCTACGTGTGGTTCCGATAATCAAGGAACCTCCGGACATGTCCGAATAACGGCTGAGGACGTGCTCCATCTCATCCACAATATGGAACACCCTTTCAGCATACCCAAACAGAAGAGTCCCTGCGTTCGTGAGTTCAAAAAGTTTGCCCCTTTTCTTAAGGAGCTTTAGTCCCAGAGATTCTTCAAGAGCCTTTATCTGCATGGTCACTGCCGGCTGGGTCACAAAAAGCGCCTCAGCGGCTTTGGTCATACTCCTTTCCCTTACCGTCAGGAAGAAAGCTCTGAGCTGATTAAGATTGATTTGTGGAGAAGCCATGCGTTATACCTATATAAGAAAATCTTATGGAAACATAAAATCAATTGCTTTGACAAGTCAATGAAATTTACCAAGAATCAAAAAAATCGACGGAGACAGGTGCCATGCTGATTCAGCCCGACTGTATCCCCTGCGTATTAAAGATGACATTGTCAGTACTCAGAAAACTCCCCTTGGGAGAAGAGCGGGTGAGGGATCTTTATGGGGATATCATTAAGCTTCCGCCATTGACGGATCTTCGGATAGCTAGGACGAGCCCGGAGATCATTGAGCTGGTCATGGAAGAGATTACCCGCGTTACAGGAGATCCGGACCCTTTCTCTCCCCAAAAAGAGGAACAGAACGGAAAGATGCTGGGCCTTTACTCCCGCCTGCGGGAACGGCTGGAACATTCCTCCGACCCCCTCTTCACTGCGGTCAAACTCGCCATCATTGGAAATTCCATTGACTTTATGATGTCCGATGAGCCCAAAAACCTGGAGGAGTCGATTATCAAAAAGCTGAACAGCTCCCTGCCGTCGAGGGAATACGAGGCGTTTGCGGAGCAGGTCAAGAGAAGCAGGCTGATCCTGTACCTCGGGGATAATTCCGGTGAGATCGTACTGGATCGACTCCTGATGGAAATCATGAAAGACACGTATGCCTCGGAAATTGTCTTTGTGGTAAGGAGTATGCCAACCATGAATGACGCAACAAAGAGAGAAGCGGAGTTTGCGGGGATAGACAGGGTGACAACCGTTATTGAAAATGGCACTGACGGCCCTGTTCCGGGGACAATCCTGAGAAGGTGCTCCACAGAACTCAGAGAACTGTTTCGAGAGGCGGACCTGGTCATCTCAAAAGGCGGAGGGAATTTTGACTCTCTGGAAGAGGAAATAAGGAACCTTGAACAAAATGTTACATTCATGTTGATTTCAAAGTGCTATCCGTACGCCCGTCACTTCAGTGTGCCGGAAGGCCAACCTATCCTGGCTAATTCCTTCCGAAAAGCAAGGACGTGGGGAGTCCGTGGAAAAGACTCGTAATATACCAACTCTTTGCAGGATGTGCGATCATGGGTGTGGCATCGAAGTCACCGTCACAGGTGACCGACCCACAGCCCTGAAAGGTTCCAAGAAACACCCTTTCAATAAAGGGTGGCTCTGTGCCAAAGGACGGGCTGCCCTGGACTTCTATTTCTCTCCGGAAAGACTGACAGCCCCGCTCATCCGCTCCAACGGAAGGCTGATTTCAGCAAACTGGAATCAGGCTTTAGACATAGTATCCGAGAAGCTGTTTGCGATAAGAGACCGATACGGCCCGGAAAGCCTTGCCATCTATAATGGCGAGGGTACGGGCCATCAAGAAATAAAGTTCTACATCAAGCGTTTTGCCAATGTATACGGGACGCCGAATTTGATGTCCGTCGGCTCCCTGTGCAACGCATCCCGAACCATGGGCGAAACGCTGACGTTCGGAGGACCAACCAAACCGGATATTTCCAATGCTCGTTACCTGATCATATGGGGTGGCAACCCTTTTGTCTCCCACGAACCGTTTGTACCTGGAGAAATAGCCAAATTCAAGAAAAGGGGCGGAAAGCTCGTCTCCATCGATCCGCGGGAAACTGAAACAGCGGCCAAGGCAGACATCCACCTGGCCGTTAGGCCGGGAAGCGACGGCACGCTCATCCTGAATATGCTTCATGTGATTTGCCGTGAGGAAAAATGGGATAAGGCGTTTGTGCGGAAATGGGTGAAGGGGTTCAGTCAATTTTTCAGGATGGTGACTGAAAACAGATTTTCTCCTGAAAGGGGAGAAGCAACCACTGGAATTTCACCCAGTGACGTGCGCGACATCGCGCGGACCTATACAACGACAAAACCTGCAGGGATTTTCACCGGAAACGGGCTTGAGCATCATGCCCATGGTATGAACACTGCACGTCTTTTGGCCATACTAAAGGGCATAAGCGGTAATCTGGATGCCCCCGGGGGAGATATTTTCACTCAGAAGCCCAGGATAGAAGATATAACACATCCCCTGCCCGATCCTGACCTGCCCCCAATCGGAGCAGAAAGGTTCCCTTTGTTCTGTCGATCACGAAAGGAAGGACACGCACTTTCTCTTCCGAGAGCAATACTTGAAGAAAAGCCTTACCCAATCAAAGGAATGATCATTTCCGGGGGAAACCCATCCCTTGAATGGCCGGATAGTCGGAATAC
>Ga0315542_1000115_pt1 | contig 40960 bp, 31 predicted proteins | sample SalMarSW160120MG_FD_202541 | JGI IMG/M metagenome (GOLD analysis project Ga0315542, IMG submission 202541) | Salt marsh sediment microbial communities from the Plum Island Ecosystem LTER, Massachusetts, United States - Salt Marsh Sediment SW1601-20 ...
TCTGCGTCGGATGCTGATTGGCTCCGTCGCCCGCATTTATAACAGGTACAGTGGCTATTTCACTTGCAAATCTTGCGCTTCCTTCTACAGGGTGCCTCATCACTATAAGATCGCTGTAGCTACTCACCATCCTTATAGTATCATGCAACGTCTCACCTTTTGAAACGCTTGAACTTGAAACATCGGAGAATCCGACAATTTTTCCTCCAAGCCTGTTTATTGCACTTTCAAAACTTAGCCTGGTACGTGTTGAAGGTTCAAAAAATAAGGTAGCAATAACTTTGCCCTCGAGCAGTTTTCTGACTGGTTGCTTTTCAAACTCTTCAGCCATATCAAGTATGTTGATGATTTCTTCCGTTGAGAAATCATCAATTGAAACTAAACATCTGTTTTTCATTCGATTAGCGCGTTAAGGAACAGGTAAATCCTTGTTGATCAAAATTAGTTAAGATTACATTAATACTAAGATAAATGTTGATAATTAATTAACAACTTTTACCATTAAAACATGATTATTCTGCCGACACAAATCTCATGGAGAGGCCCTCAACTCTGGAAAAACGTGCTGTAATTTTTTCCAGTGATGACGATCTGAACATTATTCTTATCGTGCAATCCATTTCAAAGGAGTGATCCTTTTGAATAATATTTTCGTCTTTAATTATTTTCATTACATCATTCATAACTGACCAGGGATAATTTATTTCAAAGGTTTGCATTATAATATGGTCTATTTTTTCAGCTTTTAAAAGCGCTGACTCTGCTGCCGATTTATATGCATTGATTAAACCGCTGACACCCAGAAGTGTACCCCCGAAATATCTTGAGACCACTATCAGCACATTAGTTATTCTGAAAGATTTTATCTGGCTCATTATTGGCCGACCTGCAGTCCCGGAGGGTTCCCCGTCATCATTTGCCCGCCAGATGGCACCATCAGCACCTATCATGTAAGCATAACAATGATGTCGTGCTTCATGGTGTTCCTTCCTTATCTCTTCCAGATAAGACTTTATATCAGCTTCTTTTGAAACAGGTATCGCAACTGAAATAAACTTGCTGCCCTTTTCCCTGTAAAGCCCTTGTGAGATTGAACTGATAGTCCGGTATGTGTCTGCTGAAGCCATAGAATGCGAAAAAGAAAGCTGTGTGCCTGATTTTACAATATTAATTAAAACTGATCATCCTTTGCAATGAATTAATAAAAAATCCTAAATTTGTTTATAATTACCGATAATTATGACTGTATTACTGGATGAAAAAGATCTGCAGAAACTAATTGTAATCGGCGACAGAATTCTCATTAAACCAAAAATCCCGCAATCAAAGACTAAAAGCGGTCTTTTTCTTCCTCCCGGCGTAAATGAGAATGAAAAAGTACAGATAGGATTTGTTCTTAAGGTCGGACCAGGTTATCCCATTCCTTCTATCAATGATACAGAAGAACCATGGAAAAACAGAACTGATGAGCCAAAATATGTACCTCTTCAGCCAAAAGAGGGCGATCAGGCTGTTTATCTCCAGAACAGTGCGATAGAAATAGAATTTAACAAGGAAAAATATATTGTCGTCCCTCAATCCGCAATACTGCTTTTACTTCGCGACGAAGGGCTTTTTGAATAATTAAGCTATGGAAAATGCAATCCTCCGTGGAAAAAAAATTCTGATTGTCGAGGATGACCTGTCGAGCAGGTTATACCTAAATAAGGTACTTGAAAAAACCGGTGCTATTCTGATCAATGCAGCTGATGGTCGTGAAGCTGTGGATATTGCATTATCCGACTCCGGCATTGATATTATTCTGATGGATATTCAACTTCCTGTTATGGATGGCTATACTTCTGCAAAAAAAATACGTGAAGCACGACAGGATATTAAAATAGTAGCACAGACAGCCTATAGCATGGCAGGTGATATGGAAAATATTATTTCTTCAGGTTTCGACGATTACTTAATGAAGCCTATATATTCGGATGTCCTGATAGATAAGCTCTCTTCCTGTCTCAACAAATGCTGATACTGCCACTGACTCTGTTATCTCTTTACTGTTCCGGATAAGCTGCAAACCTTACAAATTCCTTCCTGAATTCCTCTATTTCATGATGCCACCTTTCCTTTTCATACCTGACAGGGGTCCGGTTAAGCAAGGATTTCCTCATACCATCATCACCCGATAAAATGTCAAATGGAATAAGGTTATACTCATATTCATACGGGGGGGAATTAAATTGAACTGTGCCTGGAGGACATGTTTCAATGAGAGCATCAAATATCTCCAGGGCAACCGAAACAGGCAAATATTCCTTAATGTTTGTCACGTGTATCTGAATGCCATTACATAACTCTCCGGCATATTTATTAAAAGTCGGGATAAAATTGTGCACTCTGAATGCACACCCTTTTATTTTCCTGTTATCGATATCCCTCTTAAGTTTAACCGCATCGACATATGGTGAACCAAACAGCTCAAAGGGGATGGTTGTTCCACGGCCTTCGGAAATATTAAGCCCCTCGATGAGTACTGTTCCCGGATATACCAGTGCGGTCTGGAGAGTGGGCATATTTGGCGATGGCAGGACCCAGGGCAGTCCTGTTTCTGAATAAACGGAATTCCTTTTCCAACCTTCCATCCAGATGATATTGAGGTCACTTCCGGGGTAATACTTTTCCTTAATCCATAATGCCATTTCCCCGATTGTCATCCTGTGACATAAAGGGATGGACGCCCCTCCAACAAAAGAAAAATACTCTTCATCAAGGACAGGACCATCGAATGATAAAGCAGCAATGGGATTAGGACGATCAAGGATCCAGACAGGTATTCCTACTTCATGGCACGCCTCCAGGCAAAGCTTGACCGTCCAGATATATGTATAAAGCCTGGCCCCGACATCCTGGAGATCAACTATCAGTATATCAATCTCTTTAAGCATTTCTTGGGTTGGCTTGCGAGACTCACCGTAAAGACTGAACAGAGGGATCCTGTAATCAGGATGAATATGTCCTTCCCACTCGATCATATTGTCCTGCGTCTGCCCGGATATTCCATGCTGCGGGCCGAATATTGCAGATAACCTGCACTCTTTTCTTTTAAATATAATTTCTGTGACGTGTGAAAAGTCACTGGCAATGCTTGGAGCATGACATAAAACGCCAACTCTTTTTCCATTTAATCGGGCAGGGAAATTGTTTTTTATTATTTCAAGGCCTGTAAGTACCATAATAAAGATAAGTACACAAATATATCAATTTTAGACTTCCGAAGCCTGAACAAGACTCAGGTTAAAAAATTACAAAAAACATATTCTTATTCCATAGAAATTCTTTATATGTTTATGCCATAAAAACTTTCTTATCATGAGATACAGGTCAAAAATAACTGCCGTCTTTATTTTCGCTTTTTTTCTTTTATTTATATCGTGCAGGCAAACAGGAAGACAAAGTATAAGCATCCTTGAAACGACAGATGTTCACGGTGTTATTCTGCCATATGATTTTATAGAAAAAAAGAAACTGGATGCCTCTCTGGCTAATTCTGCCACTTACATTAAAAAATTAAGAGACGGGAAGAGCGGTATTGTTCTTCTTGATAATGGCGATAATTTACAGGGACAACCTGAAGTCTATTATTATAACTTCATTGATACTGTCTCTCCGCACTTCCTGGCTTTAGCTATGAACTGGCTGCGATACGATGCATGCACCGTAGGAAATCATGACATTGAAGCAGGCCATGCAGTATATGACAGGCTGGTCAGAGACTACAATTTTCCGCTTTTGGCTGCCAATGCCGTTGATATAAAAAGTGGTAAACCATATTTCAGGCCATATGTAATTATTGAAAAGAATAAGATACGGATAGCAATATTCGGACTAATAACACCTGCCATTCCTACATGGCTGCCGGAGGAATTATATTCAGGAATTGAATTCAGAGACATGGTTGAATCTGCAAATAAATGGATGCCTGAAATACTGGAACAAAAGCCTGACCTGGTCGTTGGCCTTTTTCATTCCGGATGGGACCGCGAGAACAAGGAAAACAGGCAGGCAGACCGCATGGATGAAAATGGATCATCTGCTGTTGCATATAATGTTAAAGGTTTTGATATAATTTTTACCGGTCATGATCACCGTCTGGCAAATGAGAAATTCGTTAATTCATTTGGCGATACAGTACAAATATTGAATGGGGGAAGCCGGTCGGAGGATATTGCACAGGCTGATATTGTTTTTGTAAAAAAGAAAAACGGGAAAAGGACAAGAAGAATTACAGGAAAGATAATTCCTGTTAAAGATTATGAGCCTGATACCGAATTCCTTGACAAATTCAAATCACAGGATTCTGCAATAGATACCTATGTAAATAAAGTAATCGGGACATCCACTGCTGATATTTCTTCCAGGGATGCATATTTCGGTTCTTCGGCTTTTGTCGATATGGTACATTCCATTCAAATGGAAATAACACAAGCCGATATTTCATTTGCTGCACCCCTCTCATTCGATGTTAAAATAGCTAAAGGGCCTGTTACTGTGGGAGATATGTTTAAACTCTACAGGTTTGAAAACATGTTGTACACCATGACCTTGACTGGAGATGAGATTAAAAAATACCTCGAATATTCATACTCGGACTGGCTGAATACGATGAAGGGACCAGGTGATTATCTGCTGAAGCTCAGGCTCGGAAAGAATGGCAAGCCGGTTCTTACTGATGGAAAAGCCTGGTTAAGGAATCAATCATATAATTTTGACTCCGCTGCAGGTATTGATTACGTTGTTGATGTGACAAAACCGGGAGGAGAGAGGGTTCAAATAAAATCGTTCTCAGATGGCAGACCATTTATACTTTCAGAAACTTATAGGGTGGCTGTCAATTCTTACCGCGGAAATGGAGGGGGAGGCCTTTTTACATCCGGAGCAGGTATTGACAGGGAAGATCTGAGATCCAGGATAGTGGCGTCTACCGACAGGGATCTGAGATATTTTATCATGAAATATATTGAATCAAAAGATACAGTCAGTCCTGCACCATTTAATAACTGGAAGATAATACCTGAAAGCTGGGTTAAGGCTGCTGAAAAGCGTGAATATCTACTGCTTTTCGGAAAGGAGAAGTGAATTTATCAACAGACGCATCTTTAGCAAAATATTAAATCATTCATTTCCGTTTTGTTGTATTAAAATATATCTTTCAGGCCAGCAAGTATAAAGGGGAATGGGAAAAGAAACAAAAATCATGAAGGATGGATTTCAACTGCCACTTGTTGAAGAGTTTTATTCCATACAGGGTGAAGGGTACCATACAGGGAAAGCTGCATATTTTATAAGGATAGGAGGCTGTGATGTGGGATGCAGCTGGTGCGATTCCTGGTTCGCATGGGATCCGGAACTGCATCCCCTTGTAGAAACACGCGAAATTGTCAGCAATGTTGTCGGCTCTGGAGCTGATTCTGTAGTTGTCACCGGTGGTGAACCCCTGATGTGGAACCTGGATTTTCTTACTTCGGAACTGAAACGGAATAGAATTTGTACTTATCTTGAAACATCCGGGGCTTATCCTTTAAGCGGAAAATGGGACTGGATATGTCTCTCTCCAAAAAGGAATATGCCTCCGGAAAATGAGATATGCAGGATAGCCGATGAATTAAAGGTAATAATTGAACAGAGCAGGGATCTTAAATGGGCAGAAAAATACAGGAATATGGTCAGTGATCATTGCAGATTGTTTCTGCAACCGGAATGGAGCAGGTTCGAATCTGTAATTCCTGTAATTGTAGATTATGTCAGGAAAAACTATAAATGGAGAATATCACTCCAGGTTCATAAATATATGCACATTCCGTAATATTATAAGGTATGAAGTCGTTGCTTATTTTAGCTTTTGTAATTTTATCAGCTGCATTGCCGCCTGCGGTATTTGCGCAGGGACTTCATTCTACGTCAAGCAGGGCGGTTAAAGAGTATAATGATGGTATGGCATCATATGATTACCTCGATTACAATAATGCTGAAAAATCATTTAAGGATGCGATCTCACTCGACAACAGGTTCTATGAAGCCTACATGATGCTGGGGGAGTTGTACTCAAAAGAAAAGAAATTTGGTGAAGCAGCCATAAGCTACTTGTCAGCAGTTAAGCTGGATTCGTTGTTTTATAAGCCTGTTTACTTTAGCCTGGCCAATGCGGAAATGATGTCAGAAGATTATTCAAATGCACTTATCCATTACAAAACTTACCTGAGATATAATTCGACCTCAGAAAAGAACAGGCTCATTTCTGTTAAAAACATAAAGAATTGTGAATTTGCTATTGAAGCATTAAAAAAACCGCTGCAGTTCAACCCGGAAAGTGTGGGAAGCGGCATTAATACTACAGATGATGAATACTGGCCTTCAATCACTGCTGACGGCCATACACTTATGTTTACACGTCAGAGTAAGATAAATAAGTATCCGTCGTCAATGAGCAATTCTCAGGAAGACTTTTATGTAAGCTTCTATTCCGGGAATGGCTGGGATAAAGCTATTAATGCAGGTGAACCTCTCAATACCAGGCAGAATGAAGGTGCACAGACGCTGTCTTCAAACGGTGACTATATGTATTTTACAGCATGCGACAGACCTGGTGGACTGGGAAGTTGCGATCTCTTTTTCTCGGCTTTCAGGAATGGCCGGTGGACACCACCGGTTAACGTTGGCGCTCCTGTTAATACATCTTCATGGGAATCAACACCATCAATAAGTGCTGATGGAAATCTTCTGTTCTTTTCAAGCACAAGGCCGGGTGGATCAGGCGGAAAAGACTTGTGGATGACCGTAATGACAAAAAGAGGAAAATGGGCGACCCCTGTCAACCTTGGCAAGACAATAAATACAGAAGGAGATGAGATGTCTCCGTTTATTCATTTTGATGGAAGGACACTCTATTTTGCCTCTGACGGTAGACCTGGAATGGGAGGTTTTGACATATATATGACCAGGATGAATGATGATACAACCTGGACAGAACCTCAAAATCTGGGATATCCCATTAATTCCTCAAGCGATGAAATGGGACTGGTAATAGATGCCACGGGACAAAAAGCATATTTTTCGTCTATAAGGGACAATATTAATGGTAAAGATATATTCTTTTTTAACCTTGATGAATCTATACGACCAACACCTGTTTCATACATTAAGGGTAAGGTGGTTGACAGGGAAACAGGCAAATTGCTTAAAGCCGATTATGAATTAATAAACCTTTCAACCAACAGAATATCAGTTAAAAACACAACTAACGATGAAGGTAATTTCCTGGTATGTCTTCCTTCCGGATATAATTACGGGATAAATGTGACAAGGCCGGGATACCTGTTTTATTCTGAAAACTTTATGTTTGAAGGTGAGCACTCAGCAGCGAAGCCTTTGATAAAAAGGATCAGTCTGAATCCGGCGAAAGTAGGAGAGACGATGCTCCTTTCAAACGTCTTCTTTGAAATTGATTCGTGGGAATTGAAAAAAGAATCGATCGAGGAGCTTAATAATTTAACTGACCTCCTTGCATATAATAAAAATCTGATAGTAGAAATCGGAGGATATACTGATTCGACAGGAACTGATAATTACAACATGGTTTTATCAGAAAAACGAGCTCTTTCAGTTGTTAGTTATCTGATAAGCAAAGGAATAGAAGCAGATCGTTTAAAGTATAAAGGATATGGAAATACTTCTCCCATTGGTGATAATATAACTCCTGAAGGGAGGAGACTCAACAGGAGGACAGAGGTTAAAATACTTGGGAGAAAAAAATAAGAAAAGCCGTCACTTCTTCCGACGGCTCTTTCTTTACGAGCAAAAATCAACCAGACATTGTAATTTTTAGAATTATCAGATAGCAATCATGGAATTGATATATTTATTTATGGAGATTTCTGAGCCTTCCGCAACTTTCACCGGAATGGAAAAATAGATCCCTGCACCGGTAAGCCCGTTACATTCTATCCAATATGTTCCGCCCAGTAATTGAATAAGCTTTTTGGCCAGGGTAATATTGACCGCTGAACTTGTGTCATTATATTTTGTCAGCGATTCATTCATGTCCTCTGTATGAAGAAATTCTTTGCATTTGAAATAACCCTGGCCGGAGTCAAGAATATAAAAAGTCACTTTATTATCCCTGAAATAATAACCAATCTTAATATACCCTGATTTGGTGTTTTTTAGTGCATTCTGAAACAGGTTGCGAATTACCCTGAACACCCTGTCAGAATCAAAGATTACCTCTATAGTATCTGAAATACTGTTCTCTGCTATTAAAACAATGTCCTGATGACCTTCTCTTTTAATTGTTCCCCTGAATTCAAAAAGAAGATCATCAAGGATATTATTGAGTTTGCAAACTTTATTATCAGCCTTTGAATTACCTGTATCAATTATTGCTGAATCAAGAAAATTATCAAAAAGTCCTATCAGTTGTTCACACGAAGAAAGTATCTGTCTGCTGAAATCCTCACGTTCTGCTTCATCGCAGCTATTCCTGTTCATAAGAAATGAAAATGCAACAATGGCATTCATATGCGTTCTCACTTCATGTGACATTCCTGTTAATATAGTTGGACAATTAATCATTGTGTCTTGTGATGGTACAATTTCTTTATTATTATCATTAGTAGCTGAATATGCTTCCTTTTGCCGCATAGTATGGAAAGTAAGATTATCCATTATTCAGTTTTACTTCATTCTTTTTAAGATTTTTCTTGCATCCTTGCTGTATATGCTTGAAGAATTTTTAATAGTCATCAGCTGCTCGGTTGCCTTACCTTTATCGCTGGTCTGGATATAACATAAAGCAAGGTACCACCGCGCATCTTCCATGAACAGGTTGTTGTTATTGTCAAGTACTTTCATGAATTCCTTCTCGGCAACCGGATAGTTTTTAGCCTCGTAGTTGGATACTCCATTAAACATTGCAGACTCAATATATTTAGGATCTTCATTGAGCACTTTGCTGAAATAAAGGGCAGCATTTCTGTAATCATGGATGTTATAGTATTCAAGTGCCCTGGAGTAGTCGCTATTGGTTACAGCCTGAAGTGATCTTGAACCTGAAATTACTTCATAAGGTTTGTAATATTGATCAATTATTTCATTATTAGTGAGGCTTTTACCTTTAAATAACAAAAAACTGCCAATGAGAATCAACCCGGTTATTACAGCGGCATATCGCAATGTTGATGTTGAATTCTTTTTGTGACTTTTAACAGGAATTGCCGCAGCGCGACGCTTTTCAATTTCAATCAACTTATTCCGTAATTCAAGGGCGCCATGGTTCATGAGTGCCTGGTCAGTCCTTTTACGCAGAGTAACTTCCTGACGAAGCTTTGGATTGCCTTCAAGCTCTTTCTGGAACCAAAGTTTTTCTGCTTCATTCATTTCACCGGCATTGTACCTCTCGATGAAATATGAAAAATCAATTGTTTTCATAACATTTAATATTTATTATAATCATAATCAATCATATCTGAATATTTCTAAAATTCAATATGTTATATTATATCTTGTATGTCATGCAATATTATGCATGTCATGTAATATCGTGTTTGTTAGACAGATACATTCATCGGAACTTTTTATTCCGGATGTAACTCTTCAACCCGGGCTATTTAGGCCCGCAGCCATTCAAAATTTTATCAATACTGATAAAATGTTTTTTATGCTCCCGGACGTATACCAGGGAACACTGCCCAAAATGTCAGATCTTAATAGGAGGAGTAGGCGGTAATGCTTGAGGTTCTCCGTTTTCACCTCCACGGACATTAATCATCTCTTCACTCGTTAATGCAAACTCTTCAAAAAGGCTTCTTGTTTTTTCGAAATTCAGGGTTTTCATTGTTTTAAGTTTTAAGTATTGATACTAATTCAGGGTAAATTCATTTAATAAGTTTCAATACTACATGTAAGATGACCTCCTTTTGTGACACAAAAAAACGAAAAAAAATTCAATTATTTTTAACTTATTCAGAAAATCAGGCACTTATGTGATAAAAAAAATTAATAATAATCATAAATTATGAAAATAGAATATAATTTTATAAAATTTCTTTAGGGAAATATCTATGATGTCATCGGATTTTTACAATAATGTCAGATCAGGATCTGTATTGATCATCGTCCTTGCTTCGTTGATTTTATTTTCTCCTTTAAGTACTATCGTGCTGGCGGAAGGATCACGTCTTGATGCGGTACACTATATAGCTTCAGCGGATGAAACAGTAATAATGAATAAATCTGATACACTGCAAAAAATAGCAACAAGGATTCAAACTCTAAAAGTTAAAAAAGATCTGAGTAAATTAGAATCATTAGGAGACAGCCTGATGCAGATAACTGAAAATAATTCTGATTCTTCATTTAAGGCCGAGTTAAGCTACTATGCAGGTGTTTGTGAGTTAATAGTCGAAAACTACAACAATGCTTTAAAATGGCTGTACTATTCAGTGAATCTCAAGGAGGATCTTAAAATTATGGATGATCATTACGCTAGTGGCATTTATAACATAGGTGTTACATATTTTTCTCTGGCAGACTATCAGCAGGCATGTAATTTCATAAAGCGATACCTTGATATTGGAACATTACTGTACGGCGAGAACAGCAACCAGGTTGCCGGAGCCTACTCTACGCTGCTTAGTGCCGAATATGAATGCAAAGATTACAAAAGTTTTACTGAAGATACATTTAAGGCACTGGGGACTATTGGTAAAAATAAAAATGCATTACAGGGCCTGGAGCTGGGCAATCTTTACATTTCTATCGGAGTAGGTTATATAAGGACAGGCGACTATGCTAAAGCAAAAATCTACCTTGAAGAAGCTGAAAAAATCTATAACCTCAATAACATAAGAAAAGGACAGGATTACATAAATCTTATCAACAGCCTGGCAATTACATACGGATACCTTGGTCAATCTGAAAAAGAATCGGTATACTTCAGAAATGGAATAGACCTTGCTGTCACCGACGATTCATTCCTTGCCTTTAATATGATAAATACCTATGCTATTGGTCTTGGGAAAACCAACAGGGCTATAAAAGGAGCTGACCTGCTTTCCTCACTGGTTGAAAAAGCCAGATCGGTATATAGCACTGATTCGCGTCTCTATTTTGAAGTGCTCAGAAATTATGCTGAGTACTTATTAATATACTCGGATGATCTGTCAAAAGCTATAAACCTTTTCTCATTATGTATGGGATATGTGGATAACAATAAAGAAGATGCCAATTTAAAAGAGAGAGTACTGTCAGGTTATGCAGAAGCTTTGTATAAAAATGACCAGCCACAGGATGCTTTAGAAAGGATACAGGAAATTTTATTCCCCGGAAATAGACATTCACAGGGTGACCTTTATTTAAATCCGCCCGTTGATTCTGTTAAGGCCGACAAAAATACCCTGAACGTACTGAAAATGAAATATCAAATATTATGGAGCATTTATTCAGGTTCAGAAGATCAGCATGTATTGCAAGCTGCTGCGCATACATCCGAATTAATGATTTCACTGATAGAAAAAATAAGGATCAATATAAGTGATGATGAAAGCAGGATAATCCTGGGTGACCGGTACAGGGAATCTTATATGCATGCAATTAGGGACTTTCAGCTGTGCTTCAGAAATACAGGCAACAGGCGTTTCCTGGAAAAAGCTTTTGAATTTTCTGAAAAAAGTAAGGTTGCAGGTCTGCTTGCAGCAACCCGGGAACTTAATGCAATTCAGTTTCACATACCTCGAGCGATCGCAGAACTTGAAAAAAGCTTACAGAGAGAAATTGGTCTCTGCAACTCAAAAATTGAACTGGAAAATGAAAAAGAGTCTCCTGATAATAATTTAATAAATGAATGGAAGGATAAGCTTCTGTCATCTGTAAAAATCAGAGATTCGCTTGCTATGACTTTTGAAAAAGATTATCCTGATTATTACACCCTTAAATATAATACATATGCGCCTCATCTGGAGGAGATACCTTCGATAATAGGAAGAAATAACAACTATCTCAATTATATTGTTTCTGATTCTTCACTCTACATTTTTATTGTTAACCGGAAATACCAGGAATTACTGGCATTTCATATTGACTCGTCTTTTTTCATGAAGCTCAGGAATTTCAGGAAGCTTCTTACCGATCCTTCTCCCTCAGAAAATGCCAGGGAAAAATTCAGTGAATACCAGGAACTGGGAAACGACCTTTATAATGAGCTTATCGAACCGGTCCGAAAGTACTTTATCTCGGATAATATTCTGATTTCTCCCGATAATTTGCTTTCATACCTTCCTTTCGAAACTCTTATTACCTCAAAATACAATGGAAAAGATATTGCATATCGGGAACTAAGTTATTTCCTGAATGATTTCAATATTTCATATGCATATTCAGCCACCTTCATGAAAGAACTTGTACACAGGGATTATAAAAATAATCATGATCTGGTGGCTTTTGCTCCTGTATATACAAATATCATAAATATCGATTCGCTGTTATTGAAAAGGCAGGCTGGAAGGGGAGTCCTTTATGATCTGCCTTATGCACGATATGAGGCAGAATATGTTTCCGACATTTTAAAAGGAACTCTTTACCTGAATAATGATGCCCGTGAATCTGTATTTAAAAAGGTGGCTGGCAATTTCGATATTATCCATTTGGCGATGCATACCTTTATGAATGATCAAAATCCAATGAATTCAGCAATGATTTTTGCCCAGTGCAAAGATTTGCCGGAAGATGGACTTCTATATACCCATGAGGTTTACGGAATACCCCTTAAAGCCAGGATGGTTGTATTAAGTTCATGTAACACAGGAAGCGGATTATTGACCACAGGTGAAGGAATTTTGAGCCTGGCGCGGGGATTCATGTATTCCGGAAGCCAATCAGTAGTTATGTCGATGTGGGAAATAGATGATAAATCGGGAACAGAACTTATTAAGATGTTTTATGATAATCTTAAAAAGGGAATGTCAAAAAGCGAAGCCTTAAGAAAAGCACGTTCAAAATACCTTAAGAGTGCCGTACAGCTGAAATCACATCCATATTTCTGGTCAACACTTATCGTGTATGGAGATAACTCTCCTGTTTATCGACCTCGGAATGTTTTATTCATAACAGTCCCCCTGCTTCTGGTTATTGCAGCAGGTTTCTTATCTTATTTTTGGTACCGCAAATATTCCTGATAATCCGGATCTTCCTTTATGAGTGCTAAAAGAGTTTCTTTACATAAATATTTTTTTCTGCGGGCATAATTTTCATTCTTCAGGTTCATCTTTACTGCAATATCTTCGTACGTGTAACCCTCAGAAAATAAGGTAAGTACATTTTGGCAGTCGGGTTTCATTTTTATGAAAGCTCTGCTAACGATCTTCTCAAAAATGGGATCATATAGCTCTTCATTTTCTTCAGTATCAGGAAAATCCAGATCGATCTCGGTGGTTATCCTTCTTTTCCTGAGCTGGTTATTCCAGATATTACGCGCGATCCCAAAAAAGTACCCTTTGAGGTCAGCTGTAAGCTCCAGGGAATTGTCCTGAATCTGATTGAAAAGTATAATTATCGAATCCTGAAATACATCAGAAACATCATCAGAAGATCCGCTATTTTTTATAATATGATTCTTAACTGTTTGAAAATAATTGTCATACAGCCAGTTAAGGGTCTTATCATCCTGGTTTCTGATGCCCTCAATAATGCTTTTATCTGATAATTTCTTAAACAATCCCTTCCTTTAGGCTACCAAATGGCAAATATAGTATTTCCATAACTCAATACTGTTTATTGTTGCTGATCGTTTGATTTTCTCATTAACCCGGATATCTGCTAAATAAAATATAAATATCTTTACCCATAATCTATTTTCAGGAAAAGATGTCATTCCCTTTTATAAAACAACCTGATGCCATGGATTGCGGACCCGCATGTCTGAAGATGGTGGCAGGATTTTATAAAAAGAGTTTCTCTCTTGAAACAATCAGGAGGAAATGTTATATTACCAGGGAAGGTGTTTCATTCCTGGGTCTCTCTGAAGCTGCTGATTCCCTTGGATTTAGGACAATAGGAGTGAGGATCCCCTTTGATATGTTGCAGGAAAATGTTCCGCTGCCATGTATTGTTCACTGGCATCAAAAACATTTCATAGTAATTTACAGAATACAGAAAGATAAGATTTGGGCAGCGGATCCGGCTATTGGACTTGTAAAATATAACCGTGAGGAATTTGAAAGAAACTGGACTTCTACGGTAGCTGAGGGAAAGCCGGCAGGACTTGTTCTGATTATAGAGCCTACGCCGGCTCTTTTTGAAAAAGAGAATGAACAGGAAAGATCTCAGGGATTCAGCTTTCTTCTTAAATATTTCAGACTTTATAAAAAATACCTTTTCCAGCTTATAATCGGCCTGCTGCTCGGAAGCTGTATCCAGCTTATTATTCCTTTTCTGACTCAATCAATTATTGATATTGGACTTAACAATAACGACCTGGGATTCATTTACCTGATCCTGTTTGCCCAGCTTGCCCTGGTCATCGGAAGAATGTCGGTGGAATTTATCAGGGGATGGCTTCTGTTACATATCGGTACAAGAGTTAACGTGGCAATTATTTCCGGATTTCTTCAAAAGCTCATGTCGCTGCCGATTGCCTTCTTCGATACCAAGCTTACCGGTGATATACTCCAGAGGATTGATGATAACAACAGGATTGAAGTATTTCTTACCTCAGCAAGCCTTGGCATTCTTTTTTCATTTTTTAACCTGGTGATCTTCGGAATAGTACTTGCAATATACAGTCTCAAAATATTTGCATTATTCCTGGCAGGCTCGGTTTTATATGGATTGTGGATATCACTCTTTATGAAATCGCGGGCAGTACTTGATCATCAGCGCTTTAAGAAGATGTCTGAATCAAATAGCAAGCTTATAACCCTGGTAAACGGAATGCAGGAGATTAAGCTGACCCAGAGTGAATTAAGTATGCGTTGGGATTGGGAAAGAATTCAGGCTTCCCTCTTCAGGCTGAAAATAAAAGGACTTGGGATATTACAATATCAGTCGGCCGGCGCTACATTCATCAATGAGGTCATAAATCTTTGCATAACCATTATTGCAGCTACGGCAGTTCTTAAAGGAAACATGACTCTCGGAGCTATGCTGGCAGTACAGTTTATAATTGGACAGATGAATGTACCTGTAAGTCAGATTATTGGATTCTTCAGGATGTCGCAGGATGCAAAAATGAGCCTTGACAGGCTCTCCGAAGTTCATGAGATGCCTGATGAAGAGCCTGACCCCGAAATGAAAGTCAGGAAGCTTCCTGATAAAAAAGACCTGTACATAAATAATGTATCATACCAGTATGAGGGACCTCATTCTCCTTTTGTCCTTAAGGATATAGATCTGGTTGTCGAGGAAAATAAGACCACCGCTATCGTTGGTACAAGCGGAAGCGGCAAAACGACATTATTGAAATTGCTTCTGGGTTTTTATCAGCCGGTTGCAGGGGAAATACTTATAGGCGATACCCGTCTTTCAAACCTGAGCTTAAAAATCTGGAGAGAAAAGACCGGGGCTGTGATGCAGGACGGTTTTCTGTTCCCCGATACTATTGCTTCAAATATAGCCCCGGGATATGCAATTATTGATGAAGATAAATTATCTGTGGCAGTCGAAATAGCTAATATTAAAGGATTTATTGAGTCATTGCCTCTGGGTTATAATACAAAGATAGGTGCAAATGGTCATGGCCTCAGCGAAGGGCAAAAGCAGCGCCTGCTGATTGCAAGGGTTATTTATAAAAATCCGGAGTTAATCATCTTTGATGAAGCTACAAATTCACTCGATGCAGGTACCGAAAAGGTAATAGTCGAAAATCTGTCAGGGTTCTTAAGCGGAAAAACAGTAATTGTTGTGGCACACCGGTTAAGTACTGTAAGGAATGCCGATAAGATCATTGTAATGGATAATGGCAGAATAGTTGAAATGGGGAATCATAATTCTCTTATTTCTGAGAAAGGTGCTTATTATAACCTGGTTAAAAATCAGCTTGAACTGGGCTCCTGAAATCATATTATGAAAAACAAAAAACAGGAAATATTATATTCGGAACCGGTTAATGAGATTATTTCAAATCCTCCGCGGAGGATTATAAGGTGGGGTACAACATTGATTTTTACCGTCTTCCTGCTTTTTATTCTTCTGTCATGGCTGATCAGGTACCCTGATATAATACCGGGTCAGATAGAGATAACAACCGTTAACCCGCCTGTAACGCTGACATCAAAAATAACCGGGCGTATAAATAAGATATACGTGCACGACAGTGAAAATGTTGCATCCGGACAGCTTCTGGCAGTGATGGAAACTACAGCATCCGTAAGTGAGTTTGAAACTCTGAAAAACTTTACTGATTCCATAACTTACCCTGAAAAACTCAATCCTGGTTCATTTCCGGTTTTAAACAATCTGGGAGAGCTTCAGATTTATTATGCTTCATTCATGAAATCATTATCGGATTATAATAATTACATCAGCAATGATTTCTACGGCAGCAAGATTATTTCGCTTTCAGATGAGATATCCAGTCTGGGTGAATACATCAACAGGATGAAAGTAAAGGAAAAGCTCATATCCGAGAATCTGGCTATTGAGCGAAAAAAGTATGAAAGAGATTCGCTTCTTTTTGCCAGTAAGGTTTTTGCTGAAAGCGATCTTGAAAAATCGAGACAGGCTTTAAACCTGATAAATCTTGAACTTCAGCAGGCAGGACTCGACCGTTCTGCTAAAATGATCGAGATGGCTGAAAAACGTCAACTATTGCAGGATTACAGGATCAGTCGCGATGAACAGAGACAAAAGCTTGAATCAGTTCTTAATGAAGCTTATCTAAACCTTGGCGCACAGATAAAAATATGGGAGAACAGATACCTGCTAATCTCCCCGGTGGCAGGTACTGTAGCTTTTACACGATTCTGGAGCAAGAACCAGTCAGTGGTTGCAGACCAGCCTGTCCTTAATGTTGTTCCTGAAAACCAGGGAGAATTTGTAGGCCGGATTTTTCTAAACATGCAGCGATCAGGAAAAGTAAAAGTAGGACGTGTGGTTAACATAAAATTAAGCGGTTTTCCATACCTGGAATACGGTATGGTCAGAGGTTATGTCAAGACAAAGTCACTTGTGCCTGCAGGTGATGCCTATGTAATAGAAGTTTCCCTTCCCAACGGACTCACAACCTTATATGGAAGAAAAGATCTTGAATTCACCCAGAATATGCAGGGTACGGCAGAAATCCTGACGGACGATTTGAGATTGCTCCAGAAAATAATCAATCCATTCAGGCATCTGATATCTAAGAATAAGATCTGAGCAATTCTATTTTTTTGAATATGGCTCATAATCATCATCTTTTGTTTGCGATGAAAATAATGAACCTGAATGAGAGCCCGGGTTTGATGTTCCCTGTTTCTTTTTTTGGTATCTTCTGTAAAAGCTGAAACCGACAGCTGCAATTACAAAAATCAGAATAAAAATATCAGATTTATCCATAAGTAATTTTTCTTATCTGATTATATAAATAATTCGACTTTATAAATTTTCATCCCAAAGATATTATTTATATGCGAATGGGTGAAATTGTGATCTGTAAATTGAAATTTCTGGCAAATATCTGAATATTCAGCTTTCAGCATATATCCGGCATTTAGCTGAATCTCTCATTTATTTTTTTAAAACTTTGAGTTTTAACAAATATTTCAATATTTTCGTAGCTTGATAAATCCATGGTTTGCCATGGTGCAGAATACGTAAATGTGAGCTGAAACCAGAAAGGATTGAAATGACAAAGAAAAATCCGGATGACTCTGTTCTAGATGAACAATTCGAGGCACCTGAAACTGCGCCCGAAACTGAGAATAAAACAAAGGCAGAAAATGCGAATGAAACTGACTCTCCAGGCGAATCTCAACAACCTGTTGAAGAAGAGAAAGAGACTAAGGCAAAACCTAAAAGAAGATCGACAAAGAAAGTTATTCTTCCCCCTGAAACAGAAGAAGTTGAGGTTCCTACAGATGAGCAGGAACTTGATAGAATAACACTGCCTCCGGTCGATTATTCCGGATATTCAAAAAATGAACTGGCAGATACTCTTGCTCTTCTGATCGAAAACAGACCTCCTTCTGAAATACGAAATGATGTTGATCGTATTAAAGTCCTTTTTTATAAAAAACTGAAACAGGAAGCAGAAGAACGTAAAAATAAATTTCTTGAAGAGGGAGGAAAATTAGAAGAGTATCGTTCATGGGTCGATCCGCTGGATGCTCAATTCAGGGCACTCCTGGATAAATTCAGAGAGAAGAAATCTGACTTTAACAGAGTTCAGGAGGCCGAAAAATACGAAAACCTTAAAAAGAAATATGATATTATTGATAAGATAAAAGAACTTGTAAATCGTGAAGAATCTATAAACAAGACTTTCCATGAATTCAGATCGCTGCAAAATGAATGGCACTCAATAGGGGTTGTGCCTCAAAGTACCTTGAAAGATCTGTGGGAAAATTATCATTATAATGTTGAAATATTCTACGATTATATTAAGATCAATAAAGAATTAAGGGATCTTGACCTTAAAAAAAATCTGGAAGCCAAGGTATTACTTTGTGAAAAAGCCGAAGAACTCTTGCTGGAACCCAATCCTGTCAATGCCTTCAGGTTTTTACAGGAGTTTCACGATCAATGGCGGGAAATAGGTCCTGTTCCCCAGGAATCTAAGAATGAGATATGGGAACGGTTTAAAGAGGCTACTTCACAAATAAACAGGAGACACCATGAATATTTTGAAAAACAAAAGGAAGAACAGCGAAAAAACCTTGACGCAAAACTTACGCTTTGCGAGGAGGTTGAGAAAATAAACATGCTGGATCTTCATAATTTCAGAGAATTCGACGAGAAATCAGAAAAAGTAGTTGCTCTGCAAAAAATGTGGAGAACAATCGGATTCGCTCCAAAAAAACAAAACAATAAAGTATACCAGAGATTCCGCGAAGCATGCGACAGCTTTTTTGAAAAGAAAAGAGCATTTTATGCGGATAATAAAGAGATACAGCAAAATAACCTGCAGAAAAAAATCGATCTATGCCTTCAGGCTGAAGCACTTCAGGATAGCATCGACTGGAAAGCTTCATCGGATGTGCTCATTAAACTTCAGAAAGAGTGGAAAGAGATAGGTCCGATACCACGAAAGCAATCAGAAAAATGCTGGAAAAGATTCAGGAAAGCCTGCGACCATTTCTTTAACAGGAAATCTGAATTTTTTGCCGAGCTCGATACCTCTTATGAAGATAATCTGAAAGCAAAAATTACAGTGATTGAGGAACTTGAAAAATTTGAGCCGGGAAACGATGTTCAAGCTGCTTTTGACAGGCTGAAAGAGCTGCAGCGAAAATGGACAGAGATTGGTTTTGTGCCATTTAGCAAAAAAGAAGAGATCACTAACAGATACAGAGATGCTCTGAATAAAGAATTTGATAAACTGAAAATAGGAGACGAAGATAAGACTATCCTTAAATATAAAACCAAACTGGAGAATCTTAAAACAAATCCTAAAGCATCTCGCAAATTAAGAAATGAACGTGAAAAATTTGTTACCAGGATAAAGCAGCTGGAGGGAGATATTGTACTCTGGGAAAATAATATTGGCTTCTTTGCAAAATCAAGTAACGCCGATGCAATGATACGTGAGGTGGAAGAAAAGATTGAAAATGCTAAGAAAACTATAAAAACACTCGAGGAAAAAGTCAAGATGATTGACCAGTCGGGGCTCGATGAATAAATCTGATGAGATCATTTAATATCATTTTAAAATATTTTTGTTTTGGCAGACGTTAAATACGTATTTGTGACTGGCGGGGTTACCTCCTCTCTCGGGAAAGGTATTATTTCCGCTTCCCTGGCAAAGCTTTTACAGTCCAGGGGTTATTCAGTTACTATACAGAAACTGGATCCGTATATTAATGTTGATCCGGGTACATTGAATCCATATGAGCATGGTGAGTGCTATGTGACACTCGATGGGGCAGAAACTGACCTGGATCTGGGTCATTATGAAAGGTTCCTCAATGTGCCGACAAGCCAGGCAAATAACGTTACAACAGGAAGGATCTATCAGACCGTAATTAACAAAGAGAGAAAAGGAGACTATCTTGGAAAGACAGTTCAGGTGATTCCGCACATTACTGATGAGATAAAACGAAGAATAAAACTGGTCAGCTCAGGTAAAAGGTTTGATATCGTTATTACAGAAATAGGTGGAACAGTAGGTGACATTGAATCGCTGCCATATATTGAATCTGTCCGTCAGTTAAAATGGGAGCTGGGTACACAAAACTGCATAGTGATCCACCTGACACTTGTTCCATTCCTTTCTGCAACAGGAGAATCAAAAACAAAACCTACCCAGCATTCAGTAAAAGAGCTTCTCGAAACGGGAATTCAACCCGACATTCTCGTATTAAGGACTGAAAAAAGTCTTAATACAGATGTTAAACGAAAAGTGGCTCTCTTTTGTAACGTCGAAGAGAACGCGGTGGTAGAATCAATGGATGTGTCAACGATATATGAAGTTCCAATTAAAATGCTCGACGAAAAGCTTGACCAGACTGTATTAAGGAAACTGAACCTTCCGGTCGATAAAGAACCTCCATTGACAGAATGGCGGCAATTCCTTACCCGGCTCAAAAATCCAAAGCATTCGGTGCGGATCGGTCTCGTAGGGAAATATGTTGAACTGCCCGATGCATATAAATCAATTTCAGAATCATTTATTCATAGCGGTTCATATAATGAATGCAAAGTCGATATAGAATATATCCATTCTGAAGATATATCTGAAGAAAACGTTGAAGAGAAACTGGGTGGCCTTAACGGCATACTGGTAGCCCCCGGGTTCGGATCAAGAGGTATAGATGGTAAAATAGCAACTGCAAAATATGCCCGCGAAAATAATATCCCCTTTTTTGGAATATGCCTCGGAATGCAATGTGCTGTTGTTGAATTTGCCCGTAATATTCTGAAATTGGAGGGAGCTCACTCCACAGAAATTAATCATAAAACAAACTACCCGGTAATCGACCTCATGGAAGAACAAAAAAGTATCATTGATAAAGGAGGAACTATGAGACTGGGTGGATATAAATGTGTTATAAGCAAGAACTCCAAAGCCTGGCAGGCTTATGGTAAATCAGAAATAATTGAGAGGCATCGTCACAGGTATGAGTTTAACGATAAGTATTTCGACGACTTTATGAAACACGGAATGATCCCTGTCGGAATAAACCCTGAATCAAACCTCGTTGAAATAATGGAAATAACTGATCATAAATGGTTTGTGGGAGTTCAATTCCATCCGGAATACAGCAGTACCGTAATTAACCCGCATCCTCTCTTTGTTCAGTTCGTTAAAGCTTGTATTGAATAGAAGGATTTGTGTTGAAATAATTAGCATTATTAATTTTAATATAAAGAATGGATAAAAATACAATCACAGGCATCATTTTAATTTTTGCAATATTTGTTGGATTTAGTATTTATAACAGCAGCAGATTAAATAAAAAGTTCGAGATTGCTGTAAAAGCTGCTGAGACTGAAATAGCAAACGGGAATCTTGAGAGAGCCAGGACAGAATATGTAAATGCATTAAGGTTTAAACCTAACCAGCCGGAAGTACTGGCAAAACTGAATGATCTGAATATAAAACTGGGGATTTCAACCGAAGCACCTATACAGGATACTACAAAAGCTCAACCCGCAGTTAAGGAAGTCGCTCCGTCCGTTACTCCCGCCAGGATGACTGGCGATGACAGTCAGTATGGCATATTCGCAAGTTCTGCAAAGGGAGAAGAAGATTTTATAACTCTGGAAAATGATAAGCTCGAGATGCAAATCTCACTCAAAGGAGGCAGGGTATATTCAGCCCGGTTGAAAGACTATACAACATATAATTCCCTTCCTGTTGTACTTTTCTCAGGCGATTCAACAAACTTCGGATTCAATTTCTTCACAACCGATAATAAAGCAGTACAGACAAATAATCTCTACTTCAAACCGACTGACAGTAAAAGGAATTATGTTGTCACAAACGAACCATTAAGCGTAAGTCTGAGATTGAGTGCAGACAGCGGTCGATATATAAACTATAAATATACTCTTGCCCCGGGTAAATACAGCGTCGATCTTGATGTGACTTTTAAAAACATGAGCGGCATTCTTCCTCCTAACCAGAATAACATCACTCTCGACTGGAGGATGAAAACTCCTCAGCAGGAAAATAACAAAAAGTATGAGGATTATTATTCGACACTCAAATACAAATTTTACCAGGATGATGTCGATGGTTTCAGGATCAGATCTCAGAAACAGGTCGAAGAAGCTGACCTCACCACTAAACTGAGATGGGTGGCATTTGAAGATCAGTTCTTTTCATCAGTTCTTATTGCAGACGATTTCTTTCTTAATGGTTCGGTATCATCGACAAAAACCGCTCCCGATGACAAATTTATCCGATACTTCACCGCTGAAATTGGCGTACCATTAAATCCGGGTTCTGAAACTACGGTCGGACTTAAAATGTATTATGGTCCTAACAGGATTTCCACTCTCCGTCAGGAAGGTTACGATCTTGATAAGCTTGTTTTCCTGGGGAAAAGTATAATAGGATGGATCAGCAGGTTTGTAATAATACCAATTTTCAACTGGCTTGAAAAATATATCTCAAGCTATGGCATTATAATACTTATTCTTACTCTCATAATTAAAATAGTTCTCTTCCCCCTGACATTCAAATCATTCCAGTCGCAGGCTAAAATGCAGGTTCTGAAGCCAATGGTTGATGAGCTTGGGAAAAAATATCCCAAAAAGGAAGATTCCATGAAAAAACAGCAGGCTGTAATGGCTCTGTATAAAAGGGCAGGAGTTAATCCTATGGGCGGTTGCCTTCCAATGCTTTTACAGTTCCCAATACTCTTTGCGATGTTCAGGTTCTTCCCGGTTTCAATTGAATTAAGGCATGCGCATTTTCTCTGGGCAACAGACCTATCAACATATGATTCCATCCTGACACTGCCATTCAATATTCCTATGTATGGAGATCATGTCAGCTTGTTTACGCTTCTTATGACTGCTTCGTCTCTTCTTACCATGAAGATGTCAGGATCATCAGCGGGTCAGGATCAACCCGGGATGAAAGCAATGATGTACATGATGCCCATTATGTTTATGCTCATCCTGAATAATTTCTCATCAGGTCTAACTTATTACTATTTCCTGGCTAATATGCTTACCTGGGCTCAGAATATGATCTCCAAAAGATTTATAGATAAGGAAAAAGTTCTTGCCACGCTTGAGGAGAACAAGAAAAAACCTGTTAAAAAATCCAGATGGCAGCAAAAAATTGAGGAGGCCGCACGCCAGAGAGGCATTAATCCTCCAAGAAAATAGTCCTGTCACAGGCTAAAAAAAAGAGGTATCGTTAAAAGCGGCACTTTTTTTATTAGTTAAAAAATATTAATTTTTTCACCTCCTAAAAAAATTAGTCTAAATTTATTTTTTTACATATCAAGGAGAAATGGGGAAAAAATTTAAAAACAAAGATTTAGCTGCTAAACTTGGTGTTTCCGGGACTTTAGTGTCACTTGTCCTGAATAATAAGGCCGACCAGCATGGTATCAGAAAAGATACACAGGAAAAAGTTCTTGCCATGGCCAGGCAAATGGGATATTTTAATACAGTTGTAGATAAGAATGTCTCATCGCCCGTTGAAGAGACGCCCGGCATTATCGGAATGATAGTTCCTTCACAGAGCGACCCTTTTGTTATCGGTATAACTCCTTACCTCCAGAAAGCGTTCTCAAGTATTGGGTTTGGATTTTCCGTTATTGCCAAAGATCCTGATGATCGCAGATTTGACAGGATGATTGGAGCTTTTAAAAAATTCTTCAGTGGTCTGATAATGGTAGGTGATGCTGCCGACGAATCTACTGTCAGAAACTTGCGCGCAACGAATTATCCATTTGTAACACTCGAAAAATCTCAAAAAACAGCTCATCTTAATGCCGTTTGTACTGATTTTTCAGCCGGTGCTCAAGTGGTCATAAACCATATACATAAACTGGGGTATAAAAATATAATAATTGCCGCCGACCGTAAATCCAGAAATAACGATATGCTGATCATCGATGAAATTGAAACAGCTATTGCTACAATACCGGCTATCAATAAACCTGTTGTTATTGAGCTGGAGATGCTCACATCCGATAATGAAATAGATTTCAGCCAGTTCGAAACATTTATGCGTCCTCCGTTCAGGGCAGATATAGTAATTGTACTTCATTCTTATATGGTTTACCCGGTAATGGCTCTGCTCAGGAAAAGGAAATTGCGTGTGCCTCAGGATATAGCAGTTATATCGATGGAAGAAGGAGCAGGATTTGACCTTCTTTTTTCTCCCGTGACCTGCCTGAGGAGACCAATGACAGGGATGGCCATCAAAGTTGCCAACATGATCTGGTCGGAGATCAAAAACTCTGGTAAAGGAAAGTTCAAGCGGCAGGTAAACATGTCTCCTGATCTCATTGTCAGAAACTCCTGCGGAACAGTTATATAATATTATAAATTATCAACACCTGTTGATATTTCATTTCTTTCCATATACAACACTTAAGTTAATTCATCTATCTTTGTTGCGATTTGGTGTTGCAATGAAATAAAATCATTGCAATGAAAAGGGAATACGGTTTGAATCCGTAACAGTACCCGCTGCTGTGATGCCCGATCGTTCTAACGATGATGGTTTTATGATAACCTGCCACTGTCCCGCTCTCTGCAATAAAAGACGGGGTGGGAAGGCTTCATGAGACCGGGACAAGTCAGAAGACCTGCCAGTCAAACCATGTTCAAAGCTTTCGGGAAGAAAAGCGTAGGATCACATACATGATTCCTTACTCAATCTCCTGCCAGCCTCGGATAATGGTCATCAGATAAAGTGTCTGTTTTGTTTTGATGATAATTACATTGAGAATATGATAAAATATTGTTTGAGATATTACCTCGCCGGAATTATATCCCTGATTGCATTTACCCTGGATGGTCAGGGGATTATTAAAAATGATACGGTAAAAATTCAGGAGGTTACCATCAGACGCGACCATATCATCCAGGATCATCCAGGTTTTAAGAAAATCATAATAGATTCTTCGCTCATCATTAAATATTCCTTGTTTTCAATGACAGAAGTACTTAATGAGATCACACAGCTAAATTTAAAATGCTATGGACTGGGAGGCTCTTCAACAGTTGCATTCCGGGGATCTTCATCCGGACATACACTGGTATTGTGGAATGGGATTAATTTAAACAGTCCTATGCTTGGACAATCTGACTTTTCAATTCTGCCTGCGGGAATGATTGATAATGTACAGATAAGTTACGGCAGCGCCTCTATGGAAGTCGGCAATGGAGCTATAGGAGGAGCAATAGTTCTTGAAAACAGACCAACATGGAAAAAGCAGACATCGATTGATATTAAAGCAGGAACAGGAAGCTTCGGCAGATATTCCTCGATTGTCAGAGTTGAAGCAGGAAATGAACATTTTCAGACAATTACAAAAGCATTTTTACAATCATCACGTAATGACTTTTCATTTCTCGATACTGTTGCGGCTGAGCCTGTCTGGAAAAAAAGAGAACAAAATCAAATGAGCCAGAGAGGATTTATGCAGGAATTTTATCTTCGTAAAAAAGAAAATATCCTTTCGGCCCGGATCTGGTATCAGTCTGCATTAAGACACCTTCCCGGATCGCTGGATTATGGTAATCAACAGGAAAGTCAAACTGATGAATCATTCAGGAGTCTCATAAATTATGATTTTATAAACAAAAACAGCGAATACTCCTTCTCTGCTGCCTGGATGTATTCAAAACTGAATTATTCAAATGAACTTTATTCAATTAAATCTGATAATCTTTCAAAAACATTAGTTCTGAAGGGAGGTATAACAACTCCGATCGGCAGGTTTACAAAGGTCAGATTTATTTTAGATGAAGAATTAAACAGTATAGTAACAAATAACTATCATGAGAATTTAAAGCGGAATAATGCCTCATTCACCCTTTCAGCTGAAAGGAAAACCGGCGACAGAGTAGGAGCAGTGATACTTCTCAGGGAGACTATTGACGGGCAGAAGATTCTGGTGCCGGATTTTTCAGCCGGTCTGGAATACAGGATAGTCCGGGGTGTTGATCATTTTCTGAAACTTAACGTATCACGTAATTCGAAAATTCCGTCATTAAATGACCGATACTGGAATCCGGGAGGTAATCCTGACCTGAAAAATGAATATGCCTTTTCCGGTGAACTAGGCTACAAGCTCGATCAGAGGATCTCTTCCGGAATATCTGCAGGTTCTGAATTAAACTTTTTCAGAAATTCTATAAGAGACATGATCCAGTGGCATGAGGGCTCTTCATGGTACTGGATTGCCGATAATATCGGAAAGGTAAATTCCTCAGGTATTGAATCAATGGTTTATGCAAAGTATAGTAAGAATTACTTTGCAGTTTATCTGAATGCCGGGTACACATTTACCAGGGCATCGGAAATAGACCCCCAGACTTCAGAACCAACAGGAAACCAACTGGTGTATGTCCCGGAAAACCAGGCAAAAGGCTCATTACAGGTCTCCTGGAAAAACATATACTCATCATGGCTGACAAATTACACAGGTCGTACATACCGGGATTCATATAATCGGCAATACCTGCCGCCTTTCACAGTGAATAACCTTATAACCGGAACAAAATTTGATTTTATCGGAGCTCTTGTCGATTTGCAATTCAGGGTAGAAAATATTTTTGACATTACATATCAGACAATCGCTTATTATCCTCAACCAGGAAGGTCATATTTCCTGACCCTTTCATTAAGGCTTAAAAAATAGCAAATGAACAGAACCCTTTTATATCCCTGGGTACTTGTAATACTGGTTTCCTTTATCTCATGCAGCAGCGGTAAGGAAAAACAAAAAGCAATCGTACATCCCGAAGGGAAAAAAGCTGTTATCATGGCTGAGCGATTTACACTTAGCAGAACCGATAGCTGTTCTGTTCTTACCATTATTAATCCATGGCAGGGCGCCGAAAGAATCGAACAGGTTTATTACCTGGTAAAAAAAGGCCGGAAAATATCAATTGGTGCAGACTCTGGATCTGTTATCCATGTGCCGGTCGAAAGGATTATCTGTATGTCAACAACTCACCTGGCTATGATAAAAGCCCTGCGTATGGAGGATGCGATAGCAGGCGTTTCCGGAGCAGGATATATTTATGATAAAGGGATCTCGGAAAAAGTCCGGAGAGGAATGGTTAGCGACGTTGGTTATGAGGCCGGGCTGAATAGTGAACTAATAGTAAAATGTGCTCCTGACCTGGTTATGATGTATGGAATTGGAAGTGAGTCGGCAGGATATGTATCCAGGATAAGGGAACTTGGCATAAAAGTAATGTTCAATGCCGATTACCTTGAAAATGACCCGCTGGCTAAAGCAGAATGGATAAAGCTCTTCGGTGCTCTTTTCTGTAAGGAAGATCTTGCTGACACAATATTTAATTCGGCTTCGCGATCATACAATCAGCTGAGAGCTTTCATCAGCCAGAATACTGTTAACAAACCGGTTGTAATGCTGGGGATGCCATTCAGGGACACCTGGTTTATTTCACCTGGCAATTCTTTTGTAAGTAAATTAATAGAAGATGCGGGTGGCGAATACCTCTGGAAGAACACTAAATCTTCCTCTTCAATGCCTTATAGCCTTGAAAAGGTATATATGCAGGCACTTAAGGCTGACTACTGGCTTAACACAGGCACAATTTCCAGTAAAAATGAGATCACTTCACTTGATCCAAGGTTTTTAAAACTCTCCTGCTACCGTACCGGGAATATTTTTAATAATAATAAAAGGTTATCACCGGGAGGCGGAAATGACTACTGGGAAAGCGGTGTTGTAAGTCCCCAGGTAATCCTGAAGGATATTGCATCCATTTTGCATCCCGGATTATTTGGCGATTATGAACCTGTCTATTATACTAAAATCAAATAGCGTTCACTTATGAACTCTTATATGCAGAGAGCAGGATTTGAACAAACCAATGAACGACATTATAAAACACTGATCTTCTGTGCTCTGATTCTATTACTCTTTATTTTTTTCACACTCGATATTTTCCTTGGCTCAGTCAATATAAAAGTTTCTGACGTTCTGAGAGCTCTGTTTGTGGATCATAGCAGCAATACAGGGACCATAATCATGAAATTCAGGCTTCCCAGGGCGATTACTGCTACCCTGGTAGGGATTGCTCTTTCATTGAGTGGATTACAGATGCAAACCCTCTTCAGAAATCCGATGGCCGGACCCTATGTTATGGGTGTCAGCTCAGGAGCAAGCCTGGGGGTTGCAATAGTTATACTTGGTCTCTCGTCGAAAATTATACCGGGAAACCTGCAAAGCCTTGGCAACTGGGTTCTTGTTGTCTCAGCATGGACAGGAGCAGGGATTGTTATGCTATTGATCATGGTTGTCTCTTCCAGGGTCAGGGATATAATGACTATCCTCATTTTGGGTATAATGCTTGCCAGCGGTATTTCTGCCGTTGTGAGTATAATGCAATATTTCAGTAACGAAACAATGCTGAAGGCTTATGTGATCTGGACCATGGGAAGCCTTGGAAACCTTTCTGCAGGACAATTGAATGTTATGGCTGTTTCGGTCGTATCCGGTACATTGATCAGTATTTTTCTGATTAAGATGCTCAATGCCTTGCTGCTTGGAGAGACATATGCGAGCAGCATCGGACTGGACTTAAGATTTTCAAGGAATTTAATTTTTGCCTGCACCAGCATACTTGCCGGGAGCGTAACGGCATTCTGCGGCCCAATAGGTTTTATCGGCATTGCTGTGCCTCATATAACGAGAAATATCTTTAAAACATCCGATCATATTGTACTCGTCCCCGGGACCATAATCACCGGTGCTGCTTTAATGCTGGCCAGTGATCTTATTTCGCAGCTTCCGGGGAAAGAAATTATCCTGCCACTGAATGCCGTCACATCATTAATAGGTATTCCGGTTGTAATATGGATAATCCTCAGAAATAAAAGAAATTCAGGCTTATACTGATAGTGAAAACCGGCAATGATATATTATCCTTTGAATCCCTTGAAATAGGTTATACTTCGGGGAAGAGAGCCATGAGACTGCTGCCGCCTCTTTCTGCATCTGCCGGCGAAGGTGAACTTATTGCAATTATCGGCAGGAACGGGATTGGAAAAAGCACTCTTCTTCGCAGTTTAATAGGATTGCAGCCATCTCTGGGTGGAAGGATCAGGATAATGGATAAAGATATAAATGAATATCCGAAACTTGAACTGGCAAAACTTACCGGATATATCTCAACTGAGATTGTCAGGGCCGGCAACATGAGAGTTTATGACCTGGTATCCCTCGGCCGGTATCCACATACAAACTGGATTGGAATAATAGATCCTGAAAGTCATAAGGTAATTATTGAGTCAATAAAAATAACCGGGGTGGAAGAACTTCAGAAAAGGTTCATCTCAGAGTTGTCTGACGGGGAGCGTCAAAAAGCAATGATAGCCAGAATGATTGCACAGGAATCGCCTCTAATGATAATGGACGAACCAACTGCTTTTCTCGATATTTCCGGGAAATATGATGTAATAAGTCTTTTACTAAAGCTGACACGGAAAGGCAAAACTATTATTTTTTCCACACACGATTTTAATGTGGCAATAAACCAGGCCGATAAGATATGGCTTCTGCTTGAAAACCGCCTCATCGAAGGTTCTCCTGAGGATCTCATGCTTTGTGGCGCCTTTGATAATTTATTTGATTCTTCAGTAGTCAGGTTTAACCACGACGATGGTAATTTCACCTTCAGAAGTAAATACCATGGTGAGATATATATCCATGGAACCGGACTTATAAAGCATTGGACAGAAAAAGCTGTGATCAGGGCAGGATTTTCAGTTGCGGAAAAAAAGACATCCCAGTATATTGAGATCCAATCAGATGAGAAAAAACAATGGATATTGCATAATGGTGAGTGGACTACTGGTTTCGATTCAATCTATGAACTATTGAAATATCTGAGATAAAAGACAGCCGGAGTTACTTGAAGAATTTTCTGTAATTACTTATAAATGAGGGTATATCATCAATAGATAGCCTCTTTGCTATGATCTTTTTATTCCTGTCAAGTATATAGACCATTGGGGTGGACTGAACATCATAGAAATAATCAAAATGAGAAGTTCTGTCAGGATCCCATCCGTTTATCCATGTCAGACCATTTTCTTCAATATATTTTTTCCAGGCAGGTTTGTCTGAGGTGGTACAGACAGCAAATACTTCTATTCCTTCGTCCTTTGCTTTATCATAATATTCTTTCAGCTTTGGCGTGGCTTCCTGGCAATGGCCGCAATTCGGCTCCCAGAAATAGAGTATAGTGAACTCTTTCTGAACGTCATAAAGGGATACAAAAATTCCTTTGTATGAATCCATTACAAGGTTCTCCGCCTTCATCCCAATAAGGTTATGCCTGAGCAGCTCAACCTGCTTGCGGAGATCATCAAGGAACTGTTTTGACACCCAGTCTGCTTTGCCTGACAGGTATATATCATCGGCAATTTTAACAAGGACAGCATCATGACCCATTATCTCACTCTCACGAAAATGGTTAAAAAGATAAACCGAGATGAACTGAAATACTTTATGGTTACCTTCACATTTCTTTATCAGCTTATCAATTTCTTTGTTGATTGAATCCGGCGACTGAATAACAACATTTGTAAAAAAAGCATCAAGTCTTGCCTGCAAAATAGGTGTGCGAAGCATTCTCTCATCGGTAAGGTCAATATTATCAAAGAAATGATCTTTATTATAATTGTATCTCATTACCCACTTTACAGAATCCGGATTATGGACAACATTTGATATCGTAAATTCAGGCATATCAAGCGGCATCATCGATTTTACAAGAACTGAAAGCAGATTATTATGGTTTTCATCAAGCACGCTCTGAAGGTATGTCTTCATTTTTTGCTCCTGTCCTTTTTGCATATCAGTAAGTATCTTCACCGAATCGCTGTTCTGCTTATTGTTCTGGATCCTTCGCATAATTGAGGAAGCCTTGTTTTGCATAGAAACCCACTTCTTCTGGTAATCGACGAATCTGGTATTCTCCTCCGATCCGGTAAATTTCAGTGTGTTGAAATAATCAGTATACTGGCAGCTTATCGTAAATTGCTGATCATCACCTATAAGAATTTCAAAATACTTCCTTTCCGGCAGCACAATCATGTAAATGCCTTGCGGAAGAGCCTCCTTCCCTGAAAAAACACCGTGACTCCTGTTATCAAGAGTGATGGTATCCTTTATATATTGCTTATCCCCGAAATGATATGCAAGAAATATAGTAGAATCTTTAAGGCCCGAGATATTAAGAGAGATATTATAGTTGCTGCTTGCCTGACTGAGAACCGGCAAAGTCAGCACTAACAATATTATTCCGGAAAACCATTTTTTCATTGCAGTTCCAGATATGTAAGAAATTAAGTGCAAATTTAGTTATTGCAATTTCTTTGCCAAATTAAGAATAGCATCATATTGAGAAATATATTGTAATTTTGGAAAGTTAATTCCAGGGGACCTATCAGATGACTATTTCTTTACTTATTCCGGTGTGCGATTATGACATAGTCGCACTAGTGCATAGCATGAAAAGTTGTATTGGGAAAATTCCGGAGTTTATTGAAATAGTTATTGGTGATGACGGATCAACCCAATGCTACAAAGATAAGTATAAAGCTCTCGAAGTTGATGGTGTCAGGGTTATCAGGTCAGAAAAGAATATTGGAAGAGCTGCTATACGCAATATGCTGGCTCTTGAAGCCAGGGGTGACTTTCTTATCTTTATTGATGCTGACACAATGATGCCCGGGACGGCTGAAAATTATATACTTAACTGGATACCGGCAATGGCTTATTCCAGTGTCACATCAGGTGGTATTTTATATCATGAATCGCCTCCGGGCGATCCTGATAAAATGCTCAGATGGAAAAACGGGAGGAAGCTTGAACAGCGTAAAGCCACTGAAAGGAACAAAAGGCCATATGCTTTTTTCACTACCTTTAATGTTCTGATAGACAGAAAGATCTTTGAAAAACTTCGTTTTAACGAGGAATTGAAGCAATACGGACATGAGGATACTCTTTTCAGTTACCAGCTTAACAAAGCCGGTTATAAAATACATCATATAGATAACGGACTCGTTCATGAGGGATTAGAATCCAACACAGAGTTTCTGAACAAGACTAAGCTGGGCATCGAAAACCTGAGTAAACTTTATGACAGTGTTACTGATAAAAGGACCTTCTCTACCTCGGTAAGATTACTGCGTACTTATAATAGACTCAGGATATTCAGGCTTACCCTGATACTGGCCGGGATTTTTATCAGGTTCAGGGAGAGAATGGAATTAAGAATTGATTCGTCTGATCCTCCTTTATGGCTTTTTCGTTTTTATCAGGTTTGCATGTTTTGTACTTTCCGCGAGATTCATCAGCGAAGAAAAATCCTTCCCTTCATTTAGACACAACATACTGATATTTATTGATTTTTAAATTTGCGAAGGAGATCTCATTACTTCAAATGGAGGGCTGTTCGTATTGTTGTATTATTGCCCGGCACCACCATTCTGAATTTATACATCTATCCTCATCAGGTCGATGTTCCCATCAGTTCTTTTCTCTCCTTTAAGAATGAAATCAAAACGGTCTCTCATTGTACATAGGAAGAAATCGGTGGGAGGAGAGTAGTCAATGTTCGCAGGCAAAAAGAACCTTTGACCGGCTCCTGACCTCAGATCAGAAATTCTCTCATCAAAGTTTTTTCTTTTACCTGCCAGACCGGTTTCTATGATTTCTGCGCATAAAAGATCTTCTTCAGCTGAAGTTGTTGCCCTGTATCCCATAGCAACAAGTGTTACTTTTTCAGGGTTCAGAGCCTTAATGTATTTTATAATGGCTCCTGAATTGACAAGGCTTCCTGTAATCACAATATCACCTGATGCATTAACCAGTCCGCAGGTTCCTGCTGTGGTGGTTTGTATTACAGTTTTTCCGCTAAGATCGCTTTTTATTATCTCCGTTGGACTATTACCAAAATCGAATCCTTCAATTTTCCTCTCATCCTTTTCACCAACAAGAACTGATCTCATATACTTCTTTTTAAGAATAAAAGCTTCCTCTATTCCTGTAGTTGTGATAATTCTTGAAGCACCTGCATCAAAAGCATAACAGGCCACGGTGAAAGCCCTGAAAACATCTATAATTACAGTTACGCCTTTAGCTTTTCTGGCTCCTTCAATAAATTCAAGAATCTGAATTTTCATAAAATAATTTTACGAAGTGAAAATAGTGATTTATTTTACATGGTATTTAGTATATTTGAGGCAAAGAGTTCTATTGGAATTAATTGCAGAATATTTAAGACTATCTGAAAAATGGCAAATCCTGTTGCATGGGCTCTGAACCAGATAAAAAGGTTTAATGATGCCATCTGGCACACATCTCTTTCAGAATTATCAAAAAGAAAAACATTTCTCATCAAACAACTGAGAATTATTGTGTTAGCTGCAAGAGGATTCACAAATGATAAAGTCCAGCTGCGTGCATCAGCCCTTACGTTATATACAATACTTTCTGTTGTTCCGCTTATTGCTATTGGCTTTGCGATAGCTAAAGGTTTCGGACTCGATCAAAACCTGAAAGAGATGATTGCAAATCAATTCCAGGCTTATCCTGAAGTGCTGAATTACCTTCTCTCACTTGCTACAAATGCCCTTCAGGAGACAAAAGGCGGGTATATTGCAGGTATTGGTATAATTATTCTGGTCTGGTCTGTCATGTCACTGTTAAATAGAATAGAAAGCTCCTTCAATTATATCTGGCAGATCTCTTCAGCAAGGTCATGGCTCAGGAAGTTTACGGATTATCTCACAATAATGCTGATCGCTCCTGTTTTTGTAATTCTTTCAGGAAGTATAACCGTTTTTGTAAGTACACAACTTCCCGAATTTATGTCTCAGGCACCAATCCTGAATTTCTTTAAGCCTGTTATAAGCTTTTTGATCAAATTTGCACCCTATTTTCTTACCTGGTTTGTATTGACAGTATTGTTTATAATTATGCCAAATGCCAGGGTGAAGTTTGGTCCTGCATTGGTTTCAGGAATAATTTCCGGAACTATACTACAATTTCTGCAATGGATGTATCTTGATCTTCAATTTGGTATTTATAAGCTCAGTGCAATCTATGGCAGCTTTGCCCTTATCCCCCTGTTTATTATATTCATTCAGACAACCTGGATCGTGGTACTGCTGGGAGCTGAACTCACTTTTGCGAACCAGAATATTTCCAGGTATGAGTTTGAATCTGAAGCCCTGAATATCAGCGCATACCAGAAGCGTGCTCTCGTACTGATGATTATGCATATGATAATCCGGAACTTTGCTATTGGAGAAAAACCTATCAGTGCCGAAACAATTGGTAAGGTGCTTAAGATCCCTGTTCGCCTTGCCCGTGATATACTGCAGGACCTGTCCGATGCCGAACTTGTATCAGTTATTCATGAGAATGAACAGAAAGAGAGGTTGTACCAACCTGCACTTGATATCAACAGGTTGTCGGTAAGTTATGTATTATCACGTCTTGATAAAAAGGGGATCAACCAGAGGATGGTTATAAAGAATAAGGAGTATGACAGGGTGATCCTGATGCTCGAAAAGTTTGATAAGCTGATTGCCAAATCTGACCAGAATATTCTGATAAGGGACCTCTAAAAAATCATGAAGTGAGTGTCATTTTACCGGAACCCTTTCCCCCTTTTTTTTCTACAAACCTTATAAACTCGTCAAAAGAGTTCCATAAATGAAAAAGGTAATGCGGAAAAGGAACAATTATATGTCGCGTTGATTTCTGTTTTTCCCAGTAGCTGTTAACATTTTCTGAAGGGAAAACACGATCTACTTCACTTGTCACTGCATAATCCCATCTGAATCCCGGCTCTTTCTGTTCCATCATCCTGTTATATAGCCATCGCAGTTCATCACTCAGCGATTTGACAGAACGGTTTGGTATTCTTTCATGGTTCATCTTATATGTCTCTTTGTCTCCAAACATCCTGAAATAGAACTTCCCCATGTTTCCTTCTGTAATGTTGTTAAGGGTTCCTTCAAAGGTCTTCAGAGGAATGCCATACTTATCGTCTGCCGGGATAGGTGTGCCGTTCACTGCAATTGTAACATCCGGTACAATACCAGTTTTAGGGCAGAGATATTCTGCGGCCCACACGCCAAGAGACCAGCCTATCAGGGTTATTTTCCTGTATGTTTTTGTTTCGGGAAGAACTAAAGCTTCATCAGAAGAATAGTTGTAAAAAAGAATAAAATCAAATTCATCGTTGCAAAAAGGGATAAAAACATTCTCATCTGTTCCCCAGCCCCCGAATAATACTACCAGTTGATCATTTTCCTCTCTGCGCCTGATATATGTCTTCATTAACCTGTAATCTGAATAACTAACCAGATATTCTCCTCACTTTTCGGCCACAAAAATAATGTAAATTATGTTATTGCATAATACTGAATCTACTTATTTAATGGGTAATGCTTACAAAGTATATAAAATAATAAGAGGAGGAAGGGTGGTTGTGAAGATCAGGGAGCGGGCATTATTAATGAGATAATTCCCGTGTCTACTGTCTGATAAAAGGATGGAACCATGGTAAGCTGGCGCTATTCCTAAGGTTCCTGATGTGAAAGTCAATGTCTGCAATACAATCCTGTTGATTTTCACTTCCAACCCTTCTTGTCTCCTCTTATACCAATAGCATGAGCTGGTAACAAATTTACACAAATAATTTAAATTTTCAAATTATAATGAGAAAATAATATAATGCAGGGAAACTGATTTTAATAAAAATATTGCTTAAATTTGGTTATACTCCGAAATAAATCCTGAACAATGGTAGCTGAACTGGAACAAATAACGAATGTTGATGGTGGCGGATTCAAAGCCGAATATATTTCTGATACCGGCGGTCTGTGGCATTTCCATCCGGAATATGAGCTGGTGCTGAACATCAGGAGCAACGGAACCCGTATTATTGGAGATAGTGTAGAACTTTTTGATCAGTACGACATGGTCCTGGTAGCAGGAAATATTCCTCACTCCTGGAACTATTATAAAAGTGATAAAAGTTTGCCTGAAAAACATGGTATTATGTTGCATTTCAGGGAATCGTCTTTAGGCAAGGATTTTCTTTCACAACACGAAATGCATGATGTGAAAGAACTGCTTGACCAGTCAGAGCGTGGGATAGGGTTTTCCGTTGCAGATGCAAGAAAAGCAGAGAAATTTCTTACACAGATGGTCTCAGGCAGAGGTATTGACAAAATGATCGATTTTTTCAATGTATTAAAAATTCTATGCTCTGCGGAAAAGAAAGTTTTCCTGTGTTCTGAAAACTATAAGCAGGCTTACGATGAGCGAGGAAACAAAAAGATGGCAGAAGTATATACTTATATCAGGGAAAACTATTTCAGGGAAATTTCTCTGGAAATGATCTCGAAAGTTGCCGGGATGAGCCCTTCTAACTTCAGCAGATACTTTAAAAAGAACAGCGGAGCTGGTTTTGTGGAATATCTGAATCGTGTCAGGACAAACAAAGCATGCTACCTTCTGCGTGAAACTGACTACATGGTTCATGATATAGCAGTTGAGTGCGGTTTCGTTAGCATCTCAAATTTCAACAAGCAGTTTCGAAAAACTGAAGGCATCTCTCCAAGAGATTACAGGGCTCAGTTTAAATAGGTTTGCCTGAACCTTTTCTTGAATCACTTGTTTTAAAATTAATTCCATGGCAATGACATTGCTTGAAAAATTACTTGCCGCTCATTCAAAATTCAGAACACTGCAACCCGGCGAAATTGTCGATATTGAGATCGACATACGGACGGCCAGAGATTTCGGAGGTGCTAATGTTGTAAAGAATATTAAAGATCATAATCTTAAAATTAAAGACCCGGAAAAAACACTCTTCACATTTGACTGCAATCCAACTGGCTCGGACCAGAAATATGCTGTAAATCAACATGTATGCCGTCTTTTTGCTCGTGAAAACGATATAAAGGTGTTTGATATAGATGCCGGTATCGGGACACATATAATGATTGATGAAGGATATGTTAGTCCCGGAGCGACTGCCGTTTCAACCGATTCACATGCCAACATTCTTGGCGCCATAGGGGCATTTGGCCAGGGCATGGGCGATATGGATATTGCTGCATCATGGCACCAGGGGTCTGTATGGTTCAGGATCCCGCCATCTGCAAAAATTCAGTTCACCGGTGAAATCTCTGACGGTGTTTCCTCAAAAGATATCATACTTAATCTGCTCGGTAAATTCGGTGCAGACACGTTTCTCGGTTATTCAATAGAGCTTTATGGAGAATATATACGCAGAATGCCGCTCGACGACAGGATAACAATTTCATCAATGGCCACAGAAATGGGAGCAATCATTATTTTGTTTCCTCCTTCTGACGAGATCATTGAATATTGCCGCCAGAGGTCCGGAAATAAATTCTCACCGGTATTTGCCGATGAAGATGCAACTTATTCTAAAACCATCAATATCGATATTTCCGGGTTTAACCGTATGGTCGCGCGACCTGGAAAACCACACGATACAGTCAATGTATCTGAAGTGCAGGGACAAAAAATTGATTCTGCTTTTATCGGGAGCTGCACGAACGGCAGGATGGGGGATATGAGAAAGGCAGCAGCATTGCTGAAGAACAAAAGAATAGCTCCGGGAGTAATTCTGAAGATCGTACCTGCAACTGACAAAATATGGAAAGAATGTCTCAATGAAGGATTAATTGATATTTTTAAGAAAGCGGGAGCCCTGGTTTCAAACGCAGGTTGCGCTGGTTGTGCAGCTGGTCAGGTTGGACAAAATGGCCTGGGAGAAGTCACAATAAGTAGCGGAAACAGGAATTTTCCCGGCAAACAGGGAAAGGGAGATGTTTTTCTTGCTTCGCCTGAAATAGTGGCTGCATCTGCGATAGCCGGGTATATAACAACCCCTGATAATATTCCTGCCATACCTGCTTTGTTTAAGAAATCCCGGATTGAGGAAAAATCATCGGTGCCTGATAAAAAGAGAATAGAAAAAAAAGAAAGACCGTTTATTTTAGAAGGCAGAACATGGATCATTGCTAAAAACAATATCGATACTGATATGATATTCCATAACAGGTATCTTTCCATCACGGATCCAACAGAGATGGGTAAATATACATTTGACAATCTGGAGGGGTTTAAGGATTTTGCCGGTAAAGTGATCCGAGGTGATATAATAGTAACAGGCAGAAATTTTGGTTGCGGCAGTTCGAGGCAACAGGCTGTTGATTGCTTTCTGTCTCTTGGCATACAGGGCATTATAGCTGAATCGTTCGGAGCCATTTACGAAAGAAACGCCATTAACGCCGCACTACCTGTAATTACCTGTAAATCAATAGATAGACTAGCACTATCCAATGGCGACAGGATAAGAATTAATCTTAAAACGGGAGAGATAAAAAATCTGGAAAATAATAAATCAACATATTCTGAACCTTTTTCCGCAGTGCAGTACGAAATTTATCAGAAAGGCAGCCTTTTTGCCTGAATTCATTTCTAATTTATTCTTATGAACGCCAGAACATTTGCCGAAAAAATATTCAATGCTCCTGCAGGTGCGATAGTATTTGCCAGGCCCGATATTATCCTCACTCACGATAATACAGCAAGTATTTTTAAAACATTCCGGAATATGGGCGGACAAAAAGTTACTGATCCCGGTCAGATGCTTGTGGTGCTTGATCACAATGCCCCTCCCACAGAAGCTAAACTTGCTAACCAGTACCAGGAGATCAGGAATATTGTTTCCTGGCAGGGTATCAGAAAATTCTATGATTCAGGCAGCGGGATATGTCATCAGATTATGTCGATACACGCAAAACCAGGAATGCTCATCGTTGGAAGCGACAGTCATACATCAACGGCGGGTGCTTTCAATGCTTTTGCGGCCGGGATCGATCGCACTGAATCTGCAGGTATATGGAAACGGGGAGAAACATGGTTCAGGGTACCCGAATCGTTTAAAATCAACCTGTCAGGTAAACTGAAACCGGGGGTTTACGCTAAGGATCTGGCGCTGTGGATAATAGGTATGACAGGATCGGCAGGGGCAAATTATATGTCGATAGAATACCATGGCGATGGTGTAAAGAACCTGAATATTTCAGACAGAATGACTATCGCCAATCTCGCGTCTGAGATGGGTGCTAAAAATGCTGTTTTTCCTTCAGATAAGATTCTTAAAGAATTCCTGGGTAAAGGATCCGGAGGAGTTTGGGCCGACAAAGGTGCATCATATTCACGGGAAATCGATTTAGCGCTGGATGAAGTTTTTCCCGTGGTGGCTGCTCCTCATAATGTGGATAATATAAAATCGGTATACGAAGTTGCCGGTACAATAGTACATGAAGGATTAATTGGGACCTGCACCAATGGAAGAATAGAGGATCTCCGCATTGCTGCCGTAATTCTTAAAGGGAAAAAGATAAAACAGGGATTTCAGTTAAGTATAATCCCTGCATCGCGAGAAATATATCTTCAGGCAATTGAGGAAGGAATATTATCAGATCTTATAAAAGCAGGGGCAAATGTACTCACTCCTTCGTGCGGACCCTGCCTTGGCACCGGACAGGGAATCCCTGCAGATGGCCATAATGTGATATCCACAGCCAACAGGAATTTTCCGGGCAGGATGGGAAACAGGGAGGCATCTGTTTTTCTTGCATCACCGGCCACTGTTGCGATATCGGCTATTAAAGGAGTCATAACTGATCCGCGCAGGAAAAAAGGGAAAGAGAAGTTTCCTTTTAAAAATCTTCAGAGTAAGACAGTCGTTATCGGATCCGGAGAGAACAGGAAGATAGGAAATATATGGAACTATTCAGATGTAGACAACCTGAATACTGATCAGATGTTTGCAGGAAAGCATACTTATAAGGTTTTAAGCTCCGATCCTGATTCCATCATACCATTGTTATTTGAAGATTTTGATCCGAACTTCAGCAAAAATGTAACCAGGGGAGATATAATAATTGCCGGGGAAAACATTGGATGCGGCAGTTCCAGAGAGCACCCTGCAGTCGGATTGGCACATGTCGGTATTAAAGCTGTGATAGTCAAATCAGTAAACAGGATCTTTTTCAGATCTGCGATAAACCAGGGATTGCTTCTTATTGTTCAGAAAGATGCGGTGGAATCATATAAACCTGGCAATAAGGTTGATATCGATTTCGAGAAAGGAGAAATAATTATTGGTGATAAAAAGAAACTCTTTGAACCACTTCCTGAGAAATTGAGACAGATTATTGATAAAAAAGGACTGGTCAATTATATGAAATCATTATAGCCCGTCTTGCCCTGCTGTCAGGTTCTGATTTCCGGGCAGCGATAGGATTAATTGAAAAAAAATGTAATTTTGCAGCCGGAAAACGGTTCCGTAGCTCAGTTGGATAGAGCAATCCCGCGTACGCGGGATGGGTCGCACGTTATTTTAAATTTTGGTTCCGTAGCTCAGTTGGATAGAGCAATCCCGCGTACGCGGGATGGGTCGCACGTTATTTTAAATTTTGGTTCCGTAGCTCAGTTGGATAGAGCAATCCCGCGTACGCGGGATGGGTCGCACGTTA